>OBXW01000011.1_pt1 | contig 261903 bp, 241 predicted proteins | sample 1495431 | NCBI WGS metagenome assembly OBXW01 (sample SAMEA2580166, study PRJEB22360) | human gut metagenome | biome: human gut; feature: human-associated habitat; material: faeces | place: Denmark | collected 2008/2010 | reverse complement strand
TTGTGCGCAAGCTTTTCACTTACGAACGTGTCGCACGATTGTCGTTTCCATATCCTTCCAGAAGGTTTACGACACCCCACACGCCAAGACCTGCGCCGATTGCGACTACAAGAGTTTTTAAAGTTGTAATTGCACTGCTAAAAAATGCCATATACATTCACCAAAACTGACTTCTTTCAGGTGTTTACGGGAACGAAAATACACCGACTAAAAAGCCGGTGCACCTAATGTCAGTTATTCCTTTCCTCATTATTTTCTGTTCATTCCCAAGGTTACTCCGACAGTTCTACATGAATTACTTCCACCTCTTCTTCAGATTTCGGTGTGTACTGCGGATTTAACTCTTTCTCTACTTTGTACCGGTTCTTCTCGTTTTCATCTGCAAGAAGCCGATAGTTTTTGTGTTTCGTGATATCATATTTGTCCGAGAAAAATGGTCTGGCCCCACGGATCTGCAGGATACATTTTCCACCATCCATGACTGCAATCTCATCTTCTGTCATCAGCTGTTTGCCTGTTTTCTGGTAATTCAATCCAAAGGACTTCTGATTGCTCCTCGTTTCCGAAGTGTTATACAGGTCAATGGTTTCCTTACCCAGAAGCTCGCTCATTTCCTTTAAGGTAGTTTTCTCTTTTCCTCCAAGAAATAGTGTGGTATCACAGTTACCCAGAATAGTATCTGCACTATCCTTATACATTGCCTTTAGCTGACTCTGTGACTGCAAAATAATAGAAGCAGAGATTTCCCTGCTTCGGATGGTTGCAATCAGCTTGTCAAACTGAGGAATTTGTCCAATATTGGCAAACTCATCAGCAATGACACGCACATGAACTGGCAGTCTTCCACCATATTCATCATCTGCTTTGTCACAAAGCAGATTGAAAAGCTGTGACTGTAACATGGCAATCACAAAGTTAAATGTTGTATCTGTATCGGACATAATCAAAAACAAGGCTGTCTTCCTGTCCCCGATCTTATCCAGTTCCATTTCATCATAAGACATGATCTCACGAAGTTCTGCTATATCAAATGGTGCCAGCCTCGCACCACAGGAAATAAGAATACTTTTGGCTGTTTTGCCAGCCGCCATTTTGTATTTTTTATACTGTCTGACCGCAAAGTGCTGCGGATCTCTTTCTTCCAGTTCCTGGAACATCATATCCACTGGATTCTGGTAAGTTTCATCCTCTTCACGGGTTTCGCTTTCATTCAAAAGATCCAGAAGGGTATTCAGATTCTTTTCCTCTTCATCTCCTTCATACCAGATAAAAGCAATCAATGCCGTGTACAACAGCTTCTCTGCTTTCACCCAAAAATCTTCGGAAGCTTTTTCCCCTTCGCCTTTGGTATTAACAATAATTGTTGTAACCAGCTTCAGGATATCTTTTTCAGACCGTATATAAGCAAATGGATTGTAATGAAGCGATTTGGAAAAGTTGATAGTATTCAGAACCTTAATCACATATGGTTCGTGTACCACTTTTCCTGATTTATCTTTCATAATATTTCCATTCTTATCTTTCTTAGGTGGTCCCTTTGCTAACATCTTCCCGCACTCCTCGATCAGAGTGCCTTTCGGATCTGTAATGACCATGGAACAGTTCATCTGCATGACTGACGGCTTAACGAAAAATCGAGTTTTTCCGGAACCACTGCCGCCAATGACCACTATATTTTTATTTCTTGCATACTTTGGCTGTTTAGGTCTACTTTCCATAGTCAATGCTTCTGTTGCTGTTAATGGAATATTCATCCAGGGATCTTCCGACATATAAGGTTTAATATCCTCAGCGTTTCCCCATCTGGCTGAACCATACTCGATTCCTTTCCGGAGTTTCTTTGCATCTGACTGTTTCTGCCATACCAGTAATTTCAGAATGACAGCTGCTACAATTCCTGTCAGCATATCACGCCAGTTAAAACTTGGCTGCAATCCAGTAAGAATCCTGTCTGCATGTTCCATCGCATATAATAGCTTGTTCCCAATATCTTCTCCCAGACTGTTTCTGTAAAGAAATGATGCCCGATTTGTATAAAAAGCAGTTAAGATATATGGGATATTGGTAAGAACCAGTTTCTTTTTATCCAGGGCGGACAGCCTGACCCTGATCTTATTCTTCCATTTTTGCATCAGATTTTTACCGATTTGCTTTTTCATCGGCTCTGCTCCTGATGCCGGTTCTTTACTTTGTCCTTCGATTTCTTTGGCATCATTGCTCTGTAAGTTGCAAGACGCTTGTGAATAGAAGGCTTATTCGCTTTTTGAATCTGTTTCTGGGAAAACTCACGGAAAGCAGCATTGAGGGCATCCTGATCACGTCCTTTAAAAAACACCAGATACATCGGTGGATCTTTACTCTTATCTTTTTTCAAAGCATAATTGATCCCGTATTTTCTGGCATAACGTTCAAAGGACTTGATATTCTTATTTGTGATCTCGATATTGACCATCCCGGCATTTTGTTTTGCCAGCTCTTTTACCGTGACCTTTCCCTGTTTCGGCTGATTCTTCTTCGCTTTCTTCTCTACCGATTTCTGCTTCTGATGACGCAGATAAGCAGCAAGAACCTTTTTCAATAAATCTGCTGTTACTTTGGTAGTCCGAATGCAGAACGTGACCGTTTTCTGAGTTACCTCTTCCTGCATGATTTTCCCTCCTTTCAGCGATTTAACTGCTGTCCAGATCTGTAATCATGGCAACCACCTCCTTCATTCTTTACTCTTCCTCCGCACACAACGCTTTAAAAAATTCTTTTCCTTTTGGTGTAACCAATGTCTGTGAACCAAGATGTCCATTGTTAAAATAGTCTTTTACAATAAACAGATCATTGTTCTTCTCCACCGCATAGGGTAACAGCGTGCCGGATGGACTCCTATATAGAAATCCTCTATTTAAAAGAAGTTTCACAAATTTTCTTTCTGGAAATTCAATCTCTTTTGCCGTCGTTCGAATATTGGTGCATTCTCCTGTAATCATGAAATGATCATAATAATCTGCTTTTGGCTGCATATCCTTTACACGATTTTGCAATTCTCGATTTCGATTGTTTTCTGCCAAAAGTCTCTCGGCAAATTCCAAAAGAAGTTCCGGGTTATCTTTTACCCTGTCTAAAAGATCGGTCTCTAAATATCCGCCTGTTTTCCTAATAGCCGGAAGTACCTCATCAAATACCCACTTCTCAAAATTCTGTGCTGACTTTAAACGACTTTTTGTAATCAGCCGATATACATCTCCCTCTGGAATAAAAATCATTGGCTGTACCCCACCTGATGTAAGGACGCCCCGTTTCAGGGCCCCCTTGCAATGAACATTTATCGCATTTCTTGGTTTTGCATATCCCAAAGCAAATGCTACATCCATTCCAGAAAATAAAAGTCTGCCTCCATCTTCAATCATACGGATGGAACCAAACTCCGAATTGTGAAACTCTGTGATTTTATAATCCGTCTTCTCCATCCTCTTCTCCATCCTCTTCTCCTCCTGAACCGGCAAGTAACATCAAACCATTTTCAATGATTGTGCTCCTAATAAACTCTGCTACATTCACGGTTAAATAACCAAGATATTCTGCAAGGAAACTACTATATTCCTCTTCTGTCAACAATTCCTCCAGTGCTTCCAAATGAGCTGTCACTTTAGAAGTCTGCTTTCCGCCAAGCAGCTTGCCTAATATTTCTGTAAATTCCTCTGTGTCACATGACTCAAACATACATAAGATCATCTCCATTGTTGTTTCCAAAACTAAACGATCCATTTTCATTTTTGTCAGCTCTTCCATTGTTTTCATGGAAGTCATAAGTGCATCGCTTGTCATATGTTCTGTATTGATTCTTCCTTCTGAATCAACCAATCCTATTGCAAATAATTCTAAAAAGTATTTTCTCATAAATCTTGTCCTCCTATCGAAATGGCATTTCTTGTTCAAGTTCTTCTGGTATATCGAATGGAATCTTCCTCTTCTCTGCTGGTTGAAATCCGTCAGATTCTTCTTTTTTTGTTTTGGCTTCTGCAAACTCTACATTATCCATAATGACTTCGGTATAATAGGATGCAGTTCCAGTCTGTTCATCTTTGATCTGAGAGATTACCAACTCTCCGGAAAGAGCAATCTTAATTCCTTTTTCAAGATATTTCTCCACAAATTCTGCATTATTTCCATAAGCTGTGATCATCACTACAAATGCTTTGCTTGTGCGATTTCTTTTTACTACCAGTGGAAACCTAGATACTTTGGTTTGTCCCTTTTGCGTAGATGTCAGCTTAGTTTCTGGATCTCTGGCAAGTCTACCCATTAAAACAATCGTATTCATTCTTTTTGTCCTCCCTTTCTTCCTGCAACACCCTTCCCTGGTATTTCAAACAGGATAATAATCTGTGCATTTTCTGCACGAAAAAATGAGGAATGGATTCGAACCATTCCCCACTTGCTACAGGATTTCTCCTGTAATATAAATAAGAAAATCTAAGTATTCACATTTGGGCTTTGTCTGTACATATACATCTGATCGTTATCATTCCAGATAACCCGGCTGTAAAAATACAGTCACAGTCTCTGTTTCAGCAGAGGTCCTGTACCCTTCGGTGGTATCATTATTGCTTCGCTCTTCCCGTAGGAGTCTTCGCCTGCACGAGCCGGATTATCTCCGGTAAGCATGTTCCTCAAGATGTATCAGCTCCTTCAATTGTCAAGGTGCAATCGGAAGAACTGTCTGAACCTCTTTTACGTTTGTGATTTTTGGAAATCAGAGGATTTTCAATTTGCCTTCCATATACTCTGTATTGGGAGCGACAAAATCGGACATGATTTTAGAAATTTTTTGAAATTATTTTTTGAAGTGTAAAAAGATATAAAAAAAAGATGCCAGGATTTCTCCTGACACCATAGTGACTATGCCAACTTCGTGCCCACTGGGCACAAGGTTGATTGTATTATTCTTCATTTCCTAATGATATTGGTTCTTTCTTTGTTTTCTTGTTTTTAGATATCATCTTATGACCTGTGTAAATAGCCATAATCATACAAAGCAAAGAACTTGCCGCAAAATATTTATGGCTTGATTTTGAACCTTTATATCCGCTATAAAAAGTTCCTAGCATCGTTATCAATGCTCCGACAGACCAATATTCATGAGCTTTCATTCTAACATCTCCCTTTGTGTTAATTTTAATATGTACCGTTTGATGAAATATGCAAACAGGAATTTGGAACGTGCTTTATAAATTTTTTCCGATCCCCTCAAGTTCGTTCATGGAATCCTTGTTTTTTTCAAGTTCATCTCTGGCTGTTGCATAATATGATTTTTTGAAAAGCATATCCCATGAAAGATATTTTGCCATACAGTCAAACTGCTTATCAATCAGCTCATACTGGATACTGTCTACGGGAGAACCGCCTACAACAATCGTGCCAACTTTTTTATTTTTTAACTGCAATCCACGGCAGTAGCACTTATCAATGATAAGTTTCAATTGTGCTGACATTCCCCACCAATAAACTGGTGTAGCAAAAAGAATCATATCTGCGGCAGCAATTTTATCAATTGTAGGATTTGTATCATCCTTATCGACGCATCCCTTAGAGCATTGACAGACACCACATCCCTTGCATGGTGCAATGTTGAGTTTGTCAGGTTCAATGATTTCAATTTCATTCTTTTCTGATGCTCCTTTTATAAATGCATTGATTGCTGTCAGCGTGTTTCCTTTTCTGGCACTTCCATTAATGATTACAATTTTCATGCGTGTATCCTCCAACTTCCGATTTCATGATATCATTTCTAATACAGATTTTACCGTATTTTTCAGATTCAGTCCATCTTTTAATCCCATTCGATAGAAAAATTCTTCTGTTTCTGCTCCACTGCTAAAAATTGCATTACAGTATTCCGTAATCACTTCTTCCTGTTCTTGGGATAACGTTTCCAGTAATTTCTGGTATTTCTTATCAATCTCACTTACTGGCTCTTTATCCTGCTTTAACTTCCATTCTGAATATGCTTTCCCCATATGCTCTGTAATTGTCAGATTCACAAATTCCTGCACTTCCTCGGATATGGTGCTCGCAGATTCCTGTTTATCTTTCTTTTTATCATTTGATTTTTCAAGTGTCGTGTCATCAATATAACGAATGATTTCTCGAATATTTGACTTCATCGACTGCAGATATCCTTTCATCAGCACAGCTACTTTTCTAGCATCCGATTTTTCGGTTTCTTTTTCCAGCATATAAAACTCTTCCAGTTCTTTCAGAATATCCATCCCTGCTTTCATCTGAAATTCCACCTCAAGCAAATCATCCATCACTTTATATAATTCTTCCATTGTTTATTTCTGCCTTTCCATATAGCGCCACTATATTTTCCACAATCATCCAAAAATAAATTCCTGTAATCCACATTTCACAACTTCAATTACTGCAACTATCCCCATACCGATATGTGGGAGTAGAACAAACACTACTGTCGTAATAATCGCTGATTTCATTGTCCAGTCCGTACTGATTCCAAACCCAATACTCAAAACTTCTGTCACAACAGAGATTCCGGCTATCAGATAGCAGAATCCAGCAGATAACCCAACCAGGAACACCAGCACAATATTCACCGCTGCAAGTACCAGCCAAACAGGAGCTGCAATAATTCGAAATGGCAGTTTTATCATAAATCTCAACATAATTCTTCCTCCTACTTTGTGCCCAGTGGACACAAGGTTATTTTAGCATATCTGCCAGATATGACTATCTCTTTTTAAACTTCGTGCCCAGTGGGCACAAAGTTCTTACCTGTCTGGAATATCCTTCCCCCAGTACATGTCATGTCGAACTTCAGCATCATAAAACTGATTGATTGTTGCAGGAGCGTTATACAATACCGTCAGCATATACTGCCGGATATTCTTCACTTTGCTTGTACTCCTGTCAAGACTGAAAAACACATACTGGATGTGTTCATACCCGACTTTGAGCAAACGGCTCTTGACCACTTGTGTAGGCACAGCTTCCCCATTGATCTGTTGATATGTCTTTGTCGAACATATTGCATCCAGCATCAGCTCTACCAGCTCTTCTACTCGTCCAGTTCCATAGCTCTGACAAAGGATCTCATATTCGATATTATCATGAATTAACTGTCGATACTCATTTCTCTCCTGTATCCTATCTCTCCCTTTCTCTTGTTCAGATAGATATTGATAAGATTCATTCTCACTAAATTCAGTATAATTATATTCAGTATTATTACAGTTTGTTTTTGAAACTTCTTGAAGTTTGTTTTCTAAACTTCTTGAAGTTTGTTTTTCAAACTCCTTGAAGTTTGTTTTTGAAACTTCTTGAAGTTTATTTTTCAAACTTCCTGAAGTTTGTTTTTCAAACTTCTGTGTATTTACGGGCTTTTCCGGCTCTTTTTTTGCATATTCTTCTATTTCTGTCTCTGTATTTTCTTTTCTCTCTGCTACATTTTCCGGTGTTTCTTCCGAATCAAAGATTGCTGGCTCATCTGGATATTCTGTCAGGCTGAAATTTTTCACGTAAATAACATTTGTTTTTCCAAGTCCGATTCGCCTCTTCTCAATCAATCCAATCCCTTTTTCCTGATCCAGCTCTTTTAGACAATTCACAGCCTTATTCCTGCCACAGTTAAGCATTTCCATAATCTCTTCCACCGAAAAGAAAATATATGCCCTGTCCTCTTCATCAAACCACCGGTTCTTGATGGACAGTGACATCCGGTCTAACATCAGTCCGTACAGCACCTTTGCTTCGCAGGAGAGATTTTTAAAATATTCACTTGTAAACAGCAGTTTGGGAATACGATAAAAACTGTACATATCGCATTCCATTCCTTGAAAATAATGGAATGTTGCTCTTATACTCATGACACATCCCTCCCTTCGTACTTATCAATGATTCTGATTGCTCCATTCCTCCAAAAGCTGACATATAACAGTCCGTATCTTCTGTTCATCATACTCTGGAGGAAAATACTTCTTAATTTCATCCTGTTTTAATGTTACCGTTGTTTTCTTTTTACGCTCTCCTATAACCAGGAGCCGCACAATCTCTTTTGTCAGCGTTTTTTCTTCTCGATGTTGCCTTATTTTTTTTGCCTGTTCCAGACTTGGATATTTTCCGGTACTCTCATGCACTTCCTCCACCATCTCCTGTTCTGGAACCGTAAGGTAGGAAAGCTCTACACCTACCTGCAATCCGATTACATCACGATCTACTGCGTTTAATAGGTCATTCATCAGATAAGTAAGCCGGATATAGCGATACACCTGCCTTGCACTGTCATTTGCGTTCTTTCCAATGTCTTTCGCACTGATACCGCCTGATGTTCCCTGATGATTCATTGCTTCCATCTTCATACGGTAAGCAAATGCCTTTTCACTTGGGAGTATATTAGGTCTCTGCAGATTGCTGTCTACCATCGCACGGACAGCTGTATCTTGATCCATATTTCTGATAATAACCGGAACCTCTTTAAGACCAGCAAGTTGTGCCGCATGTCTCCTTCTGTGACCGGCGATGATTTCATATTCACCATCACCCAGCGGTCGTACCAGTAATGCTGTAAGAATTCCCTCTTCTTTCACACTTTCCACCAGTTCCGCCATTGCCTCATCATCATTTACTTGAAATGGATGGTTCTCGAAAGAATGTAAATGCTCAAGTGAAACCTGCTGGATATCGTTCGTTTCTTCTCCTCCTCCAAGTAATTCATCATAAGATGTCAGTTTTATCTTCGATGCACTTCTACCTTTCATCCAAAAGCACCTCCTGTGTCATCTGCCAATATGCAGCCGCTACTTTTCCTTTTGGATCATGCTCAAATATGCTGATTCCTTCCGCACTGATTTCAGCTGCTCGTACTGAAAATGGAATACTCTGTGGAAAAATCTTAATCTGGTTTCCATATGTATCAAAAATCAGATCAGATATATCTCTTGCATAGTTCGTTCGGTTATCCACCATTGTGATCAATATACCTCCAATTTTCAGTTGTTTGTTCAGCTGTCTTCGCACCTTTCCTATCGTCCGTATCAGCTGTTCTAGACCCTTTACAGGAAGATAAGCCGCCTGGACAGGTATAATAACTGCATCGACACTGGCAAGTGCATTGATCGTCAGCATTCCAAGTGATGGCATACAGTCAATCAATATATAGTCGTATTCTTCTCTCATTCTTTCTATATATTGTTTTAAGACAAGTTCCCTGCTCATAATATTTACAAGTGAAACTTCCATTCCAGAGAGTTCGATGTTTGCCGGAATCAAATCAATTCCTTCCTGGTGATGTAAAATTCCCAGTGTATTTTCAAATAGTTCATCTTCTACAATCTTTGTCAGAATAGTAGCCAGTGTGATTGGTAATTCATCTGGGTTATGATACCCAAGACTTGCTGTCATACTTCCCTGCGGATCATTGTCAATCACAAGCACTTTCTTCCCTGCTTTTGCAAGTCCGACTGCCAGATTCACGCAACTTGTTGTCTTGCCAACCCCGCCTTTTTGTGAACACAATGCCAGCACTTTACAATCCTTCATTACTTTCTCTTCCATCCTTTTTATCCTCCCATAAATAACTTGAACCTTTCAGCATCCATAATGCTGCTTCCAAAAATGCAAGATACCGTTCTGTCATACTATCAAGAACCGGTTCTGAAATAACTGGTTTTTCAGACTTCAAATCTTTTGCCACATCCTCCAAAACCAAACTCATTTCCTTCATTTCTGACCGGATAATCTCAATTGTTTCTTTCTTTCCAACAACACATACCTGATTGTAAATGCATGATCGGACGATATAATCCTGTTTTTTCATTCCGCTCACTTTCACTCGTTCTTCGATTGTTGCTTTTTCATAAGAATTCACCCGAAAAGAAATGGTCGTTGTGTTGTGTTTTCCATGTCTGTCACCAGCCATCGCTTATTCCTCCTCTTCCTCATGTTTCTTATCTAGCAAACCTGCTAATTTACTCTGTGTAGACGGATACAGATGTGAATAAGTGTTCAACGTGGTTTCCACCTTTTCATGTCCAAGGCGTTCTGCAATCTCCAATGGAGCCACCCCCATATCAACCAGCATACTGGCATGGGAATGGCGGAGATCATGAAGTCGTATCCGCTTTACACCAGACCGCTCGATTCCGGTAGCCATACAATGTTCCATATGCGATTTGGTAAACCGAAAAAGTCTTTCCTTTTTCATAATTCCATACAAATGACTGCAATACTCCCGAAATTCCTCTGCAAGAAAATCCGGCATCGTAATCACACGGATACTCTTTGGAGTTTTCGGCTGCGTGATCATATCCTTTCCTTTCAGTCTCTGATAAGATTTATTGATTGATATGGTTTTCTCTTCAAGATTGATGTCATTATAAGTAAGTGCAAGCAATTCACCGATACGCATTCCGGTCCAGTACAACAAAAGAAACGCCATTCTTGTCTCCGGCTTATCACTTACTGTCTCCAGAAAAGCATTGAACTCTTCCTGCATCCAGAAGTCCTTCGGTTCTCCTTTACTCTTGCCAATCGCTCCTGCCTTCCTGCAGGGATTATCCTGCAGGTTATAATACCGCATTGCATAATTGAAGATTGCAGTCAGCTGGCAGTTCACTGTTTTCAGATAAGTAGGAGAATATCCTTTTCCATTCTTATCCTTATACGTCAGCAACTCATTCTGCCATGCACGGACGTCTGCCACCGTAATTTCACTGAGAATCTTCTTTTCAAAATAAGGCTTGATTTTCAGGTCAATAATATATCGCTTCGTGTACATAGTGTTTTCTCTGAGACGGACATCCATATCTTTGTAATAAATCTCCAGAAAATTTCCAAATTCAATATCCACACCCTGGCTCTGCTGTTGCAGGAAATCTCTTTCCCATTCCTTAGCTTCACCCTTGGTCCTGAATCCTCTTTTCTGTTTTCTTTTCCGATTTCCCTGCCAGTCTTTGTAATAGACCTGTACTTTCCAGTTTTTTCCTTCTTTGTAAACCCCCATTGCTAATCCTCGACTTTCATGCCATAAATCTTTTCTGCCAGGAATTTCGTAGAGATTTTTCCAGATACTACAATATAGCCTTTTGCCTTCAATTCTTTGTTGTATTCTCGCATCAGACTATATGCATAAGTTTTTGAAACTCCAAGAATTGCACACACATCATCCACATCCATATACATTTTTTCCTGCATCATACTCATACCGCTTTATCCTCCTTCAAATACTGCTCAACATGTTCCAGACCATAGATCTTGTCCTCTACATAGCGGGTTGGCACCCGACCGAGAATCACATAATAGTTCTTGCTTGCCAGATCGGCATTCATTCTTTCCACTACCCGGTAAGCAAACGAAACTGATAATCCAAAGAGTTCTGCAATGTCTTCCACTGATAAATACATTTTTCTCTTACGCATGAAACCATTCCTTTCCCTCTTCCTGTGGAATCTCACAAGTATCTTCTACTCCGTAGAAACGCTTCACAAAATACTTTGTCGGAACTTTTCCTCTAAGCGTCAGGTAGCCCTGTTCTTCCAGTTCCTTGTTCAGATTTCCGATGATTTCATAAGCCGATGTCTGTTTTACTTCCAGAAGTTCACATATATCGGCTGCCTTTAAAAATAATTTATTCTGCATAATCAGTACCTCCTCTGTTTTGAATATTTATCTCTTCATATACTCTGTACTGGCAGATGCAAAATCGGACATCATTTTCCGAAATTTATCAAATTTTCTTGTTTTTTAATTCTCCATCAGTGTGATTACTGTGTCATGGAGTTTAAGCTCATCGAAAGTAAAGAACCTTTCTGTGGTATCTGTTTTCTAAATGCAGGCAACAAAAAAACAGTCTGCCTTGACGAAAATCACTTCAATCAAAACAAACTGTTCTTCATATTTACTCTAATTTTATTTTATGAGAATAACCGATTTCACGAAATTTGCAGGTGAATCTGGAATATAAACAAGAGAAAAAAATAATTTTTAAACTCCATTTGCACTCCATTTGGTCTTTTCGACACCCCGCAAAGCCTTTATTTATGGGCTTTTCCGCGATTTTTCAAGCTACTCAAACTCTATTGTTCCAGGTGGTTTTCCCGTCAGATCATACACTACGCGATTCACATGATTTACTTCATTGACAATTCTGCTTGTTACCTTATGCAGTACTTCCCATGGGATCTCTGCTGACTCTGCTGTCATAAAGTCAATCGTATTGACTGCACGAAGTGCAACTGCGTAATCATAGGTTCTTTCATCACCCATAACTCCAACGCTTCTCATGTTTGTCAATGCAGCAAAATACTGTCCTACTGTCTTGTTCATGCCTGCTGCATCCATTTCTTCACGGTAAATCGCATCTGCATCCTGAACGATCTTTACTTTTTCTTCTGTTACTTCTCCGATAATACGGATTCCAAGTCCCGGTCCCGGGAACGGCTGTCTGAACACCAGACGCTCCGGAAGTCCGAGCTCCAGACCTGCTTTTCTTACTTCATCCTTGAACAAATCACGAAGCGGCTCAATAATTTCTTTGAAATCTACGTAATCCGGGAGTCCTCCTACGTTATGGTGAGACTTAATCACTGCGGATTCACCGCCGAGACCACTTTCTACTACGTCCGGATAAATGGTTCCCTGTACCAGGAAATCAACCGTTCCAATCTTTTTCGCTTCTTCCTCGAATACACGGATGAATTCTTCTCCGATGATTTTTCTCTTCTGCTCCGGCTCTGTCACTCCTGCAAGTTTCTCATAAAATCTCTGCTGTGCGTTCACCCGGATAAAGTTCAGGTCATAGTCACCTTCCGGTCCGAAGATTGCTTCTACCTCATCTCCCTCGTTTTTACGAAGAAGTCCATGGTCTACGAATACACAGGTAAGCTGGTTTCCGATTGCCTTGGAAAGCATAACTGCTGCCACGGAAGAATCCACACCGCCGGAAAGTGCACACAATACTTTTCCGTCGCCTACTTTTGCACGAATCTCTTTGATTGAGTTTTCTACAAACTCATCCATCTTCCAGTCGCCGGCACATCCGCACACATTTCTCACGAAATTGCTGAGCATCTCTTTTCCCTGTACTGTATGAAGTACTTCCGGATGGAACTGGATCGCATACAGCTGTTTTTCTGCATTCTCTGCGGCTGCTACCGGACAGTCTGCCGTATGTGCTGTAATCTCAAATCCCGGTGCGATCTGCGCAATATAATCAAAATGACTCATCCAGCAGATTGTAGATGCTGACACGCCTTCAAATACTTTTGAAGAGGCTTTATCGATCAACACCTCAGTTTTTCCATATTCTCTGACATCTGCACGTTTTACTTCACCACCAAGTACATGCATCATCAGCTGGGCTCCATAACACAGTCCCAATACCGGGATTCCAAGTTCAAACAATTCTTTTGTATAGGTCGGGGAGTCTGCCTCATAGCAACTGTTCGGACCACCTGTCAGAATGATTCCTTTTGGATTCATATCCTTGATCTTCTGAAGGTCTGTTTTGTAAGAATAAATCTCACAATATACATTGCATTCTCGAACGCGTCTTGCAACCAGCTGATTGTACTGCCCGCCAAAATCGAGTACGATTACTAATTCGTTTTTCACAAATGTTTCCTCCTAATGTTTATCCTAGTATTTTTATTATAATGTAGCACTTCTGAATTTACAAGTTTCTTTTCTTGTAGTTTCACCAGTTTTACTTCCAAATACTCTAATTCTAATCTGTCTGATCAAAGGATATAGCTGTCTGCATTGATCACTTTCGCAAAGAGCAGATCCTGAATTCCGATATTCTTACCAGGCAGCTCTTCTCCATCAGCTTCTCCAATTTGTGCTACATTTTGCGAAATGGCTGCAATCACACTTTTCTGTTCTTCATTACACAATACCTGTGCACAGTTTTGAATCCTGAGGTAATTTAATATCAACTCCGGCGTTACATCTTGTGCAATCTTTACAGTAGCTATATTTCTTACAAGAACTTGATCTGAAGAATTTTCAAGCAATATTTTATCTATGCTAATATTAGGCTTATTTTCAATGATTCTGCCCTCCCATTCAAATTCAAGTCTCTGATAGTCCACATTTAACTTTTTAAATGACGCTTCTTGATTTTTCATCAAAACTACCGTTTCCTTTACCATGAGTTTTGAAATCCACTCATCTAATGTATCTAATTTGACATCTTCCGGTACTTTTAGATTTCCGTACACATAGATGCTGTCTCCCTCTTTCTTCAGTAATTCTTCATTTAAAACGGCATCGCCATAATGCAATGTCATTCCTGCAGGGATGACGACAAAATCCACTTTCTCATCAAATAATTCGATACACGATTCCACCATTTCTTCCGGAATGATCAACTGTTCTGTAACAAATCGGACATTTTTTTCGACTAGCTTTTGCATATCTACCGATTTATCCTGAAGAATTACTTTGTCTTTTACATAATATTTGTTGCCTTCTTTTGCTCTCAAAGGGAAATATTTATCTACAATGAATGTGTCATTTAATATCATACAGTCATCCGGATAGATCGAAACGGAATTACTTGCGGATAATTTTGTCAGATAACCCGAAATACTTTCCGCACATCGAACAGAACCGTTCACATGAATTTTCTCATATTTCTCTAAAATTTCTTTTGTACCTGAATGTATATTGAGGGCTCCATTTACGATTAACAATGTATGTTCCTGAACAACCATAGAATCTGTTATTTCATACGATCCATTGATTACTTTTAACTCTGTCTCAACATCATCTGCAATTTCTATTGTATAATCTTGATTTATCGTGACAGGAAGACGATTTAAAATACTTTTACTGGAAGTACTGACGATAACAATATCTGCATTGATTATCATGTTTTTATAGTTGTTGTAATCTTCTTCTTTCATTTTTCTGGCATCACAGATATCACAATTTAATACATAGTTTTTCTTATCAAACATATTTGTTCCCTCCTAAAATTCTTTTTAAATGTTGACGTGCAGAAGAAAGTTTGGATCGGACCGTTCCTGGTGAAAGCAAAAGGATATCTCCAATTTGTTTGGAATTATACCCTTCCAGGTAACGTAACGAAAAAATTACTCCTTCCAGATCCGGTAAAGTTTCCAGCAGCTTCTCCCATTCTAATCGAACCAGTTCTTCAGAATCTATTTGTAGCTGCGAAAACTCATCCGAGATGATTTCCTTCTTGCCATGTCTGAGCCGATCTACATATAAATTTTTAACAGTTCGATATAACCATGAGCGACTTTGCTGTTCTTTCAGTGTGGATAAGGTATCCTCATGAAGCATTGCGCGCAAGAAAGCTTCATGCACCAGTTCCTCCGCGGTATACAGGTTTCCTGTCATACTATGGCACCAATTGATCAATTCCTCATAATATTTCTTATACAGTTCCTCTATCATACCTTGCGATCCTTTCTTTTGCCTTTCACTTATAAGACGGATAACCGGACAAAAGTGTTGAAAAATATTTCTCTATCCTCATTTCTTCTATTTTCTATTTCTTTGTATACTGAAAAGGCCAATGCACTTTCGTACATCGGCCTTTGGAATTCTCTCCCTTAGGTTTGCTTAGTTTGGGGAATTTGGAGTCAGATTTTCATCTAACATCATATTTAGGAGGGCTGCCGTTAGGCAGCGTAACGGGAGATTTCCTTTTTCAGTTCTTCGCAATGATCACCGTAAACCTGCAGTGATATCACGTTGTTCAGCCCGAGATTCATGATTCCTAAAATAGATTTTGCATCTACCACAAATCTTCCTCTCTTCATATCCATATCATATGGATACTTTGCCACTGTATTTACAAAATTTAGAATTTCCTCGGGGTTTTTAAAGCTAACTAACATTTCACTCATCATGAATACTCCTCTTCTATCTATACTGATGTCTTCCTATGATGCCTTCCATGTTTTACCCTTACGAGGTTATCACATTCTTTCAAAAGAAACAGGGTGAAATATCTTAAAAAGGGAGATTTTTTTAATGAACCGATTTCCTGAAGTCATTTGGAAGCATCCCAACTTCCTCTTTAAATACCTTACTCATATATTTCGGATCTGAATATCCGGCAAGCTCCGCAATCTGATTCAGTTTCAAATGTGTATTTAAAAGCAGTTCCTTTACCTTCTCTATCCTGTATTTGCGGATCGTCTCGGTAAAAGTACTTCCGGTTTCTTTTTTAAACTGTGCGCTCAAATATTCTTCCGATACATAAAGCTTATTCGCAATCTCCTCCAGCGTAATCCCCTGATCATAATATTTGCGGATCAGCTTTTTCGCCTGTTTTACCAGAACACTTGTCTCCCCGCCTTCCTCTTCCGTCTCAAACTCAAACAAACCGAAAAAGGCTTTCAATGCAGCTTCCAGCTGGTTCCAGCTCACTGCTACTGTAATTTCCTGCAGGATATTCTGCACTTCCAGATCCAGTTCAACCGAAGCTTTTGCCTTATAGATTCCGAATACAGCTAAGCTCAAATGAATGATCGCCTGTTTGATATCTGCCGGTGTATGAAACTCTTCCTGATAGCAGTTCGCCAGTTTCCAGAAACATTTTTTTAATTCCTCTTTGTTCTCCTGTAAAACCGCCTGTTTTGCCTTTTCTTCCAATTCCACAGGATATTTTAACGGTACCGGATGCTGCTGCTCGATCAACTCGTTGGTGATCAGTGTTCCTTTCGGAAACATCAGATTCCATTCTCTCTGTACACGGATTTCCTGCAATGCAGACGGCATATCCAACAGCCGTTCTACCGTTTTCCAGAAGCAGACCACCGGAGTTTCCAGCTGACTGCAAACCATTGGGACAACGGACTTTTCAAATCGCTCTTTCTGGGACGCTCCGTCTTTCACCTGATAAATCACCATCGTCAACAGCTGCCAGCTGTCGGATTCCAAAATGCAGGACTTATAATGTATAGCGTGATCCCCCACCGTTTCCAAAATCTGCCTGGTCAACGACTTCTGTTTTCTGTAACTGTCCCCTAGCCACACACCAAAAAGTTCTGCCGGTTCTTCCAGAGAAACACCGTATTTTTGCTGCATTGTTTTATTTAATTGTGAATTCTGGCGCACCTGACCATGCATACAGGCCAACATAATATTTTCCACGGAAAAAATCTGCTCTGTCCCCTGATCCTCTGAGATTTCTCTCTCTGCCTGTTTTAAGGCACTTTTCAATTCCGGAATCTTAATCGGCTTCAGCAGATAGCTGTCTGCTTTGAGTTCAATCGCCTTTTGGGCATACTGAAATTCCGAATATGCCGAAAGGATAATGGCTTTACATTTTATATTTTCCTCCCGCAATTTCTTCATCATGGCAATCCCATCCATTTTGGGCATCCGAATATCCATAATGACCAGATCCGGATTCAGTTCACGAATCAGCTGATAGCCGGCTTCCCCATCCGCCGCTTTTCCTACCAGCTCATATTCCGGATTGATCTTGCTTAGAAGCTTTGCCATTCCTTCACGAATCGGCGCTTCATCCTCAACCACTACAATACGCATGTAGTTTCCTCCTCTATCGGTATAAATAAGTGTACTTTTGTATAGTTTCCAACTTCACTTTCAAAATATAATGCTGCCTGTCCCCCATAATACAATTTCAGGCGCTTTCTTACATTTGCAATTCCAAGATGTCCTTCCATCTCGCACTCGTCCTGATTAAGTTTGGCTACCATGTCCGGATCCATTCCCTGGCCATTGTCCTGAATCAGAATATGCAGCTGTTCTCCGCTTTTCTTCATGCGGATATTCAAAGCACACGTTTCCTGATCTGCGAATGCATATTTGATCGTATTTTCCACAAACGGCTGTAAAAGCAATTTGTGGATTCTGCATTCCTTCACATCTTCCGGCATATGAATCTTTACATCCAGACGCTTTCCGAATTTTGCACTCTGCAGCATAATATATTGCTTCAGCCAGGCAATTTCTTCTCTGATACTCGCCGTTCCTCCTGCATTTTTCACTGTATAACGCAGAATGTCCGCAAGTGCGCCAACCATTCCACTGATCTCATACTGCTCATTTTCGATTGCTTTCCAGTTGATCGTATCCAGCGTATTATAGAGAAAATGAGGATCGATCTGTGCCTCCAGTGCTGACAATTCTGCATTTTTCTGATCCAGAACCGCCTGTTTTACTTTTGCGATCAACATCTCCAGATGTGCAACCATCTCATTAAATCCTGAACTGATCTGTTGTATCTCCATAGGCAGATGCGGGTTCACTCTCACCTGATGATCAAACTCACCCTGTTCTACACAACTCATTACGCCGGTAATTGATTCTACCGCCTGAATGTATGGTCTGCTGAAAAAATGAAGCAATATGAACATGATCACGATCGTCATGCTGATAATGATAAACAGATAAATCCATTGACTGACGGACATTTTCCAGTAATACGCAAGTGGCTGCTCATTGCAGATTGCAAATCCGCTGATTTCATGATCTGCTGTCGTATACTGGTAATTTTCGGAATCCTGTATCTCACTGAGCTTCTTCCCGATCTTCTTTGGATCAGGCGCACTCACAATCACATCGTCGCTCAGCAGATATTCTCTGGAACCAATATCCGATGCAATTGCTCCGCGAATTCTCTCCTCATTGACACTTAATACGACCGTTCCCTGAAAATTCTCGATAATACGATAGTCCGTAATATTTCTTGCAATATAAAACATGTAATGATTCTTGTCAGCAATCTTCACTGGCTTTCCATCTCCGAAATAAACAGCTCCCCGTTCTATTTTCGGAATCTCAACCTTATCTGCCCACGTCTCATTTCCAGAAAATGACGAGAGACTCTCATAATACATGATTTCTCCTGTCTTTAACTGTATCGTGATTCCCTCCACTCCGGTAAACTGATTGCAGATATGACTCAGTTTTTTCCTGAGACTGGTGCTGTTTTTCTCACGATCCCCCTGATTCTCGTTCAATTCTCTCACAATTTCCAGAACATCTTCATCCGTGCTGAAATCATATAAAATTGTCTCGTACTTATCCAGAACCATCTCCAGATTTTTTTCTGCAGTATCCAGATTACTCTTTATTCGGTCTGATAGATTTTCTTTTAACCGCTTCTGTATATTGATCTGCGAGATAATTGCAAAGATCAAAACCGGAATCAATGCTGTCAAAAGAAAATTTGTCATTAATCTGCGTTTCAGGGTGCCTCGTATTTGCCCGTTTTTTCCTTGTCTCAATTAGCTTCTCCTGTATCTTACTTTCTATTCTCAGCATACCTGCTGACTTTTTTCCTTATTATAGCACACATTCCTATGTCAGCTCTTGTTCTTTTCATGCTGGTGTAAATATTTTTCTTTTGTAGCCAGTCCACCGCGTATGTGACGCTCTGATTTATTCATATCCAACACTTTTCGAGCCTTTGCCGCCAGTATCGGCCGAACCTGAAGCAATCTTTCTGTCACATCCTTGTGTTTGGTCGTTACTATTTAGAGCTGTTTTATTTTCACATTCGTCTTCCACTAAAATGCTCTCATTTAATCCCAAATCACCTAGTAAACGAAGGTATATATCCACATTTCCATCTTTGTCTACTTCTATTTTCTTAATCAGTCTCTTTAACTGTACATTGGTCATCTCATGAACATCTGTAATATCCTCAATCTGCTTAAAGGTATCATTTAAGATTTTTTCCATCTGATCTCCTTTTGTCAAATTGCTAGATACCATTTTCAATTCATTTTCCAGACGAGCCAGTTCTTGACGAGTACCACCCAACTTATCATTCAATTCTTCTCTTGAAATCAAATCATCGGTATACATATCCATATATTTCTGTCGCATTCTCTGTAATCTGGCAATCTGCAAATTCAGTTCCTTCTCATACTCTGCATTTTCATCTTTCGCTTTGTACACTCTTTGGAATTCTTTCACAACATAGTCAATTACTTTATTTTTTTGCTGAAGAACCCGATTAAAATATTCCTGTAAAACCTGAATTAATTCTTCTTCATCTACAGCTGTTTTATTTGGACAACTATCTGCTCCTTTCCCATTTCTTCCAGAGCAAACCCAACGCACATACGTATTTTTGTAAGTACGAACTGTTCTTCGGAAAGACCAGCCACATTCTTTACATTTAATCAATGTAGAAAACAGATACTTGTTGCTTTGCCTCTCATGATTCAGATTGAATGCATCGTTTCTTCCACGAAGAATTTCCTGTGCTTTTTCAAATACCTCATCTTCAATCATACGAAGCTCCGGACGTTCCACAACAAGCCATTCCGTTTCATCCTTCTCTCTTCTCTGACCAGTCAGAAAATCACTGATTTCCTGCTTTCCATTGATAATCTTTCCCGTATAAATCTCATTGGTCAAAATCCGGCAGATGGCATTCTGGCTCCATTTGCAGTTTCTCTTTGTCCGATATCCCTTTTCATTCAGCATATTAGAAATCTTGGCAGCACCGTAACCTTCTTCTGTGTACCACTTATAAATTTGCTTTACAACCTTTGATTCTTCTTTGTTGATCTCAAGATTGAAATAGTCTCCGATTGTTTTATCGTATCCGTACACAATGTTAGGAACTCGTCCTTTTTCCGCGTTTAGTTTCTTTCCAAATTTCACTCGCTTAGATGTATTTGCACTTTCTTCCTGAGCTAATGCTCCAAAGATGGTGAGAACAAACTCACTATTTCCCATACTTGTCATATTCGCTGTAAGGAACTGTGTTTCAATACCTAACGCTTTCAACTTGCGAACATTCTGTAAAAGATCTACGGTATTTCTGGCAAAGCGAGAAATATCCTTTACAACAACCATATCAAACATTCCTTTTTCCGCATCGGACATCATGCGAAGAAATTCCTTGCGATTTTTGATTTTCGTTCCGGAAATACCTTCATCTGCATATAATTTTACTAAAACATCTCCGGTACGCTGGGTGTATTCGGAGAAAAATTCCTTTTGTGCCTCTAAGCTGTTAAGCTGGTCGGCTTTATCTGTGGAAACACGGCAATAGGCTGCTATCTTCATAGTGTTACCTCTCTGTATTAAATTTATTTTCTGTTACATCTATATTATATATCAAAATAAAGATTCGTAAACAGAAAAACAAGATATTACTGATAAATTCAATAATACCTTGTCTAAAGCTTGATGATTTTCCTATAATCCAATCCCAATTACATTGTTCAGTTTTTATTGGCTTTTCTATATGTTTTCCCTTTCGTTACTCCATTATCTTCAAGTTTTTTATCTGCAACCAATGCTCGAAGTAACATTTTCGTTCTTGTTTCTTTCACTCCCAGCAACTCTGCCAATTCATTAGCCTTATACCATCTTCCGTTTTCCATAAAGGCTAAAATAGCATCGTACTGTTCTTGCGTTTTTTTCGTCACTTTTTTTCCGTCACTTTTTTTCGTCGCTTTTTTTTCATCACTTTTTTTCGTCGCTTTTTTCGCAAAAGAAAGCGTCAAAATTGTTCTGTCAGGATCAAATCTTTCTTCTATCTCTGGTTCAACAAATCCCTCATCATTCCATACATTGAAAATATTGGGAACACCACTGCCAGCTCGTTCACCTATATTAATCAAATTAAACATTTTCATAAGCGATTTATTTCGGGGATCAGATTCTCCGCCCAAACGCATTTGCTTTTTACCTGTTCGCACATACAGCAAAATTATGAAAGAGCTATTGTTTTCTTACTATCCATTACTTCTCGTAGTTACTCTTTATTATTTAAGTAAATAGACAACCAAACCAATAATTACAATATTAAAAATTGTTAAATACGGATATCTTAAAAGGCTAATTGTAATAACCGTCTTCATTGTTGCCATAAACTCTCGAATATTTCTAACAGTGTCTGTATACCATATAGCCTTTTTTGCACTATTAAACTTCTTTACATTTTTTTCTCCATCTCTTACAAAATATTTATCTTCTTCCTCGTTGTATTCCCAATCTATCCACTGTGCATGGCTTCTAAAAACGCTTGACCCAATATCAACTTTACAAATTTTGGAAATTATATAAGCTATAAGGAATATTATATTTCCTAATACGCCGATTAAACTTACATAAAATAAATTTCTATGCTTCACATACAGATTATTAATCCCATAAATAACTACTTCTTTTAATGTGATTGTTCCAAACGGTATTTTTAGCAGATAATATATCACACATAAAAAAATAATAGTGCCTAGAATAATATTTACCCAAAAAATTAAAGGATATCTCTCTTTGAATCTGACAAATATTGATTCCCACCAAACTGGAGCATTAGTTGCTGCAATATTTCTATCTAACAGTTTTGCAATATAATATATAAACATAAAAATAATATCAAAAACTACTATTCCAGTTATCGAACACATCATAACAGCCTTTACTGTTTCCATTTTCTGCATATTTCCAATGATATTTCCCAAAATTGAGGTTCCGCCAAAAAACACTAACACAATACCCGCAAACACACCCAAGATTGCGATAAAATCTGAATACGAATTATTCATTTTTTTCTTTGCATCTTCCAATTTTGTAGTTACATCATTTATTTGCTCATTTATTTCATTAATTCTCAAGCTAAAACTTTCACCATTAATATTTAACTTTTTTTCAAAGTCATCCACATAGTTTATTCTAGCGACTTCTAAATTAGTATGATCTACTAATTTTTTAATTTTATCACAAAATTCTTCATCATCTTTTTTCTTACAGTATTTATATACCTCATTTAGATTTTGACTTACAATTTCTAACTGAATGCCCTCTCTTTTCAATAAACATAATGTAGAAAAAATATCTGAATAATAATGTCTAAAATCAACTGTATTAGAAGTACCCTTATAAACTTTGCATAATTGTTTATATACTTTTTCAAGTTTTGTTGGATTCTTAAAAACTTCTTGTGATTGGGCCATTTCTCGAATCACTTCTTGAAACAGTTTTCTCCTCTGTTGTTCTTCTTTCTCTATCATTTTTAATATTCCTCAATATATTCAATCGGTATAAGTTGTTTATTACCTCTTCCTTGGTTATACACTCTATCCCATGCACCATTTTTTTTATGTGTTTCTTCAACTAATTGCCATGGCTTCATCGCTCTTTTAGCTTCAATTATATTATCTATAATTCTTCTATCTTCATTATCTATTTCTACATTATATTCATTGTATATAGGCATTGCACCATATCCACAAAATTCATAATACACTTCTGGGACAACCGGACCAAATTGCCACGCATAAATCTCATCAGCAAAAATTGCTCTTTTCTCCTTTTTCAAATAATATTCTTGAATATAAAATAATATTTTTTGTAACTGTAAATTTGAAATATATTCTTCATCTATTGTACACTTATTTATTATGTATTTGCTGAGTTCTTTTGCACTATACATTTTTTGCATATTCCCCCCACATTCTTTACTTTTTCAATGTATTTTATCGTCATTATACGCTTAATTGTAATCATATTTCAACCATTTTTACTATTCCCTTTGAAACTCTTCAATCAAAAAATCTTTTATTTTTCCTCCTGCTTGTCCTCTTCCAAACTTCTTCCAGCTACCTCCTGCATAACTCGTTCAACTTTCTTCGCATTCACCTCAATAAATACTTTTAATATGTAATCGGCGGTCACTTCCGCAGTATTCGGATTATGAAAACGATAATTCAGTTTTTGTTTCTTCATAGCGGTGCTCCCACCTCCCTTTTCTCTTTGTCCATTACTATGAAAATACCTATTAAAATAGACCTTAACTATCATCTATTCGTAATTACTCTGACATTGGCGGCTGGCAAAGGTATCTATAAAGACTGCCAATGCCAAAGTATTTTTTTGCCAATGCCATCTTTTATTCTGTGATTAACGCAACTGTTTTTCTTCCCTGACACCAGTCATAGCTTAATCTACTTTCCAATTGCTTTCTTGCATCTCTTCCTGTTCTGGAAGAAATCCCATAGGCTAGCAGTTCTGCCTCTAATTCTTCTAAACACATCATTTTCCGTTTGCTCAATAATTCTAGGATCAACTTCTGTGCCTTTTCCAGTTTCGTTTCCTTTTTCGTTCCTGCTTTCCCCATCAGCAGATCTTCAATGGATATATCGTATTCTCCTAACCATTTTAAGCCTTCTTCTCCTAAAGAAAACGCTACCGGATTTTCCTTCTTAGCAAGAGAATCCTTTTGCTGATATACCACTCGGATATCCTGTTCCTTCTCTTTTTCCACCTTTTCTACAAATAAGATGCTTCGTACTGCCGCTGCGATATCAATGGATCCCAGGGAACGGTAATCACTCTGACTTCCCGACGACTTATTCAAATGTCCAATGAGAACAATGGCACATCCAGTTCTCTCTGCAATCGTACTGAGATGTCGAAATAAGGGACGGATCTCATTTGCCCGGTTCATATCCACATTGGCTCCCAGATAAGCCTGTATGGGATCCATGATCATGAGTCGTACATTATTCTGTCGGATGGCTTTTTCAATCCGATCGTCCGTCATAGAAAGCTGTTTTTCTTCTTCATTGATGAATCGTACCCTTGTCATATCTGCACCACATTCTGCTAATCTAGGCTTAATGGTATCTGCTATCCCATCCTCTGCTGTTTGATACAATACATTAAAGGGTTCTATGGGAAGTGCATTGGGAAGTTCTTTTCCATTCGTACAGTATGCGGCGATTGCCATTGCAAGCCACGTTTTTCCTTTTCCCGGATTCCCCTGGATCAAAGTAACCTTTCCAAAGGGAATAAATGGATACCATAACCACTGAACCACCGTTTCCTCAACCTCCGACATCTTCATGACCGGAACTGGTTTTTCCCTGGCATCTCTCCAACACATCTGCTTTGCCATATTTTCTACCGGAACTTCTGCTACCAGACATTCATTCCAGTCTTTCTTCACCGGTTCTAATCGGTACACACTCAGTTCCTCCGGAATAAGAGAAACAAACTGCCTGCATCTCTCATTTCCAGGCTCATCATTATCCAGACACAAGTAGATGGAATGAATATGAGGATATTCTGTATACATCCGTTTCATTGCTTTTTCACTCAATCCTCCTAGGGAAATATAACTATGCTTTTCCCATTCTTCCGGAACTGCAGTGATATAAGACAAAAGATCAATGGGGGATTCAAACACAAACAGTTTTTCATCCTTTCCTATATGGCCAAATCCATAGGCTTTTTCCGAACCTCTTGCCTCCCCACGATATTGGTTCTCATCGGTTCCCCGCATAGCTGCATATCTAGGATTCTGTTCTTTGTCTCTTCCGACGAATACCACATTGTGATAGTTTTTACTTTCATAAATATCCCCCTTTGCAATCATCTGATCTATCAGCCATTCCGATAGTTTCCTCTGCTCAATGAGATACTTCCTTGCAATCTCACAGCTTTCATTTCTTTCTGGCAATTCCAATCCAGGCAAGGGGATGGGGCAGACCTTCTGTCTGCCTGCATCTTCCTTCGCCGTTCTTCTGTTGGTGTCTCCAACTCCCGCTTCTCCTAATAATTCTTTAACTGCCTCTGCAAAAGAAAGACCGTAGAATTCTTTCATAAAATCAATGGCATGACCACCTTTATTCTGACTAAAACGATACCATTCGTTCTTGTTGATCATCACACTGTCATGTCGCAACCATCGGTATTCCTTCCCACATCGTTTGAACTGTTCTCCTCTCCCAGAAAGAAAAACATATAAATCAGTATCATCTGCTCTTTGAATCTGTTCTCTTGTATATTCTTCCATCTTCTAAAATTCCTCCTATAACTCCATTCCATGATGTTTCTTCTTTGGTTTCATGGTTCTCACTGCTTCTTTTGTTTCTGTGGATTGCTCCCGTTTGTTTGTTTCTGGAAGAGAGACACCTTCTCCTTCCTCTGCCATCAAAGCCTCCACATGATTTTTGATTCCCTCATACTTTCGTAACATGGCATGGATCCGTTTATCTTCTTTTCGTAAAGCAGCTATCTCTTCTGATAAACGAGCGGCTTCTCGTTTCCATTGTCCTTCCGGAATCTTCCCACTTGGGTCTAGATTTTCTTTTAAGATTCTTTCCGAACGATAATATCCGCTAAGTTCCTTCTTATGTTCCTCTTTGAATTTTTCCCTGCCAAAATATTTGTTCTTTAATTCCAGATAAACAGGTCTTGTTTCAAAATACTCTTTCATCGCATAAAGGTTGCTGTTGATACTTCGCAGAGCAGACAGTTGTTGATTCAACCGCTGACTTACCTCTTTTAGCTGAGTATCTAATTCCTGGATTTTCTCTGTCAGCTGTTCTGGAGTTCTCACATCCTGCTCTTCCAGAAAGCGGATCGTCTCTGCAAATTGTTTCAGATTCGTGTTCTTTGCCTTTTGCGTTCCATAAGCGTAGGATTCTGCAACTGCATTTCTCTTGTCATAATAGTTTCTTAGATAATCCGCTAAAGTTGGCTGATGTAAGAACAACATCCGTTCCATCAACTGGCTTTGTCGAAGCAAAGACCATTGAAGAAGATCATTTGCCCGTTCTTTCATATCATTTAAGGCTCGAATAAGTCGGTTTAAACTTCCCAGTGCGGTTGAAATTCCTCTTGCTTCCATTGCCTGTACATTCGGTCCTTCATGCACCATCGGGATCTTATCAATCCCCCGTTCCTCATAAGATCTGGCATCGACTCTTTCTGTAAGTCCTTTTTCTTCATACAGTTCATTGCACATCCTCGCCCAGGCACTTCTCAATTCTTCCAAGGTTTCTTTCCTGCTCCAATCCGTTGTATGTACCGCCCGAAATACCGGTTGTCCTTTCTGATTCAGAACCGGCTGTCCATCCGGTGTTAATACTGGAATCTTTTTTTGTTTTTGTCCCCAGGTACCATCTTCCTGTAAAGGACGGATGGGAACCATGATGTGCATATGGGGATTGGGGATTTTATCCTTTGCCTTCTTCGGATCATGGATCGCCAGATCTGCGATCATCCCTCTTGCGACTAACTGTTCTTCTACAAATCTTCTTGCAAGCTCAATATTTTCTTCCATAGAAAACTCATTCATCAAGGCAATATCAAAGCTGTGTGCCAGCTGTGCTTTCTTATTCCCTTCGATCCATTCCACCTCATTCCAAAGGGTCTCCCTGTCTTTGAATCTCTCCGGAGCCTGTTGGGGAAGATGGATCTCCGCTAATACCACACCGCCTTTTCTCGTATAATCACTTACTTCTCCATAATACGTACATTCCAGTTTTGTACCGGCTCGATAAGCAGCACTGGCAATGGCAGACTGCCCTTTTCCTCTGGATAATTGATTCAGATGAAAGTGATAACATCCCATCTTACTCATCTCCCTGTGGCAATTCACCTCGTTGCATTGCCTTTAAAAGTGCTTCCTCTTCTGCGAATTCTCGTTCCTTTGCTTCTGCCGCTTCCGCCCGTCCACGAACCATTTCATGAACGACATCACAAAACTTACAAGCGGGATTATGAAGAAGTTCATCCATCAACTGATAAAATTCTGCCTCGGTCAGATATTTGGTATCTTTACAGATTGCTTCTATGGCTGCTCCCTTCTGGATCAACAGATGGGTTCGTGCCTTTCGCTTTTTCTTTTTCTGTGTATCCAGATAATTCAAGGATCTCTGGATCCTGTGCTCTGCCTGCTCCTTCTCAAGCTTTGCCTGTTTCAATGCAGCTTCTGTTTTTTCAATCTCATAAAGTGCTTCCTTCGTATATTCCTGAAATGTTTTTTTCTTCGCCATATCATTTTTTCTCCTTTTCAATTCTTCCTTTTTCTCTGTTACGAGATAGGCATTTCTGCCGGAAGGGGAACCCTTCTTCGGATGGATCATCCGCAAACACTTTCGGAATTCCCCTTCAGAAAGATGCTACTTCCGTAGGACGCACATACCTTTTAAGGTATATAAGTGCGCTCTTCTGCTTTCAGCATCCGAGTTTTTCTTACTCAAACGGAAGTTCTTCTCCGTCTGGAAGATTCATAAATCCATCTGGAGCGGTATCTTCTTTCTTTTCTGATCCTGACAGTTTCTTCCCTTCTGCGAAATAATGTTCTTCTATGATCACGTTAGTGGCATAAACTTTATTCCCCTCCTGATTCACATATCTTCCAGTCTGGATCCGTCCGCTCACTAAAATCTTCAAACCTTTTTTCAGATATTTTTCTGCAAACTCCGCATTCTTCCCAAAGCTGACGCAAGAAATAAAATCTGTTTCTGCCTTTCCATCCTTTCGATATCGTCTGTCTACTGCCAGCGTGTATCTTGCCATTGCAGTACTGTTTTCATCCTGGAGATATTTCACCTCCGGATCTTTTGTCAGTCTTCCCATTAAGATTGTTTTGTTCATGTAGTTTCTCCTTTCTCTTTTCGTTTTTTCTTTGTTCTTGAATCAGGCCCGATTCCTTTAAGGTAAATGTAATTTGTTCCTTATATATCAGAACGTAGAGAGGGTTTTTTACAAATAAAAAATGAATTTTATTTATTTGCCCTCATATAACGAAAGGTTCAGAGGGGAAAATACAGGGTGGAAAAGGAAATTTTTTATTTTTCTGCACAAAAAATACCCCTATGACTTCAAAATTGAAATCATAGAGGCATTTAGTTCAACCTACTCTGCAAGGTATTCTATATTTTATTTTACACATGCTATTACACTGTTTTTCAGTTCGACAAACTGAAATTTTGATTAATCTGTATCTTCCTGATATTCCAATATATCACCTGGCTGGCAATCTAATGCTTTGCAAATAGCATTCAGCGTAGAAAAGCGAATGGCGCTTACTTTTCCTGTTTTAATTTTGGATAAGTTTACATTTGCGATACCAACTTTTTCAGATAATTCATTTAAACTTATTTTTCTATCAGCCATCATTCGATCAAGCCTTAAAATTATTGCCATATCATATTTCCTTTATAGTGTTTCATCTACTTCTCGCTGCAACTCACATCCGTAGTCAAAAATAAGCGAGATACAAAACAAGATAAGAGCAAATAAAGCACACATGAAGAATGCTGGAAATGAAATCAAGTTAAATACAGATAATACGGAAAACACAGCAAATAATAGAACATAAACGGCTATTTTTCGTATCTGAATTCCTGTCGTTACTGTGAAAGGCGAATTCCCCTTACCGATACATCCGAAAATTCTTTTAGCATTATATAGTGCTAAAAAAGTACAGACAAGCATACCAAGACAACAAGTAAAAAAGAATATACATTGTCCAAAACTAAGGGGTTGACCATTTTTAATAGCAGTTCCCCATGCTTCCTGAAACATTTCTGGCATAAAAAGTTGGGTACAGACAATGACCATGATTCCTATAAATAACGATACACTCAATATACCGAAAATAATGCAACCAATGTTAAGAAGTATGGAGATAAAATGAGCAGATTTTTTCAAATTTTGTTGTTGCATAAGACGAACTTCCTTTCATTTCTTTCTTGACAAACAGTATATCATTTATTTAATCTTTGTCAATTATTTTTTATGTTAAACATAAAATATTTTATTATAAACATCTTTTAATTCTAAGAAGCAAGAAGACCATTTATGGCTTTCCTGCTCATTGATACTACTTTAAAAGTAGCAATTATTTAATTTTTATTGAATTCTTCAAACTGGAATTTCTATTTGTGTTGCCATGTCATTACATAATCTTTTTCTCCGGTAGCCTCATCTAAGCCACTATGCTGAATCTCAAATTCTTCTCTCTTATAAAAAGATATTGCCCGTGCGTTCTTTTGGTATACGTTCAAGTACAACTTATTCCTTTTATCCTTTGCATAATTCAGCAGAATTTTACCTAGACCCTGCGATTGCATTTCACCAGAAACAAAAATGCCCTCAACATATTCATCATTTAACCCTAGGGTTAAACTTAACTACTATTTTTTCTTTGAGATATAAAATACATAACTGTAATAATCTACTACTAATCTAAAATAAAGCGATTATAAGCTATCCTTTTTCCTGTGTTTGTTTTAAAGTTTTCATCTATACACTTTTTTATCTTTTCCTGTTCTTTTTCTTTATCCATAACCGTTAAATTTTCAAGCAAATCAGCTTCCCATTGTATTTGAAAATCAAGTCCATCAATTTTAGATGGAGTATGATGGTTGCCTATTATAAAGCATATTCTATCAATATTTTTGTTATAGCCTACCTTTTTTAATATTTCTTTCGCTACTTCTGGTCCTTCCTTTTCTTGATAGACACCATCAATAGAACCGTATTTTTTTTGTGCTTCAACCGCACCAATATCATGTAGTATAGCAATAATACTGATGAATTCTTTTTCTTCCTCTCCGATATTTTCTCCTTTCATTATATCTTCTGCATTTTTCAAAACTTTGAGAGTATGCTCTATGCCAAAAGGAATTTCTTTGAATACTTCTTTCATCTCTATAATAATTTTTTCTTTAAACATAAATTACCTCCATTTATACCTTATAGGTGTTTTAGTTCTATCTATCCACTTTTTTGTTCGCCGATACAATCAGCATCATGGGACGGCGCATTTCATCCTGCATCCCCGGAATATCCATCATGTATTCCGGCGGCTGCGGCTCCACAATATGATTTATTATAAAACCATTTGAAAGCAGTGTATTTAGATATGTGGTCAGTGTTCTATGATATTTTGTAACCTTTTCTCCCAAAAACACAGCTGTCCGTTTGCCCTCATAATAATAATTATCCACCGGAAAATGCAGTATTTCTCCTTTTTCGTTATAATGCCAGTCTTGTGTTCCATAGGCAGTAAAAACAGGATCTATGTTTTACCTTCCCAACTTCTAATTTTTTACATCATATCCCAATTTATGTGCTATACTGTGTCCTTCTTTCATCAAAGATAATCCGATTCCCCTGTTCTGATAATCGGGTAATACAGAAAGAGGGGCAAGCGCAAGAACCTCAACCCCTTGAACAACTGCTTTTGTAAAAAGAATATGTCCTACAATTTTTTCGTCCTCGACAGCAACAAGAGAAAGTTCCGGAATAAACGATTTGCTTTTTCTTAACGCAGCAACTAAGTTCTGTTCATTTCCATCTGTATATTCAGCATTTTCAAATGCTTCTTTTACAACATGATATACCGTATCATAATCTTCTGGTCTTTCTTGTCTTATAATCAAAATAGATACCTACATAGTTTTAAGCTTTTTACAATTACAGGAAATGGCAAATCTACTATCTACCTCTCAATTTTTATGGCTCTGACAATGATAATATCCGGGATTTCTTTATTAAAATAGCATTCTTCGTAAAATCCGTCTATGACAAATCCGGTATCAAAACACAGATTAAAAATATCCTGTAAAGAACGATGATAATAACATTGTTTTTGAGGCTGTCCTTCAATCGCAATATCGTAATAGCTATGCGGCGTCATATATTTTTCTGTAAGCGTTACAAAACAGGGGTGCTGTGTCGCAAATACAAATACTCCGTTATCCTCAAGCAATTTATAAACAGAGGTAAAAAGCGGCTTAATATCGGTAATATCCATGACCGCCATATTGGAGACTGCTTTTGTAAACGGCTTATTTCTTTTTAATGCCATCAGACTTGTTTCATTCGTAGCGTCTGCTACACAAAATTCAATGTGATCAGCATACCGTTTTTGGCGCTTTTTTGCCAGTTCCACCATTTTCTCACTATAATCAAAAGCCAAAACAGAGACAGCTTTTTCTGCAAGATATGCAGAATAATTTCCATTCCCACAGGCAATATCTAAAATATAGTCTGTTGGATCAGGATTTAGAAGCTCTGTTACTTTTGGACGGACAACTTCTCTGTGAAAATCATTTGATTCATCCCCCATTGAACAATCCCAAAATTCAGCGTTCTGATTCCAGATTGCTTTACTTTCTTCTTTTGAATACTGTATAATATCCTCTTTCTGCAAAATTACTTTTTCTCCTTCGCCGCATGGCTCCTGAAATGCGTGATAATGATGTTCCAATATTTCATCTGTTATCACAAACGGCGAATTGGCATTTAAGACCTGATTTCTTTTATATAGTCTTTTTTGCAAAAGCTCCTTACTGGCTTTCATATAGACAAGTTCCGTTTCAGCGCCTGCTTTTTGGATCAGCTCTTTATAAAAATTCCGATTTTCCTTACTCCAGAAACTAAAATCAATCACAACGTCTTTTCCCTGCTGAATCAGGGACAGCAGCTTTTTTTGAAGCGCAGCCTCCACCTGCTCTGACAATTTTTCATATTGTTCTTCCGGATAATCAATTCCCTTTCTCCCATAAAGTTTCCACATTTCTTCATCAATGGAAAGTCTGATATATCCTTCCTGTTCTTTTTCCTTGGCGTAAGTAGTCTTTCCAGAACCACATACGCCGCACATCATAATAACTTTGCTCATAAAACTCCTTTTCTTTTTCCGAAACGGCATCTATCAATTTGCACTACACAACAGAAAGTTCTTCAATCGCTTTATCTAAAAAAATCATACCGTCCAGATGTTCCAGCTCATGGCAGAAGCATTTTGCCATTTCATCTTCTCCGTCAACTATAATTTCCTCTCCATATTCATTGAGTGCCTGAATCGTGACCTTTTGTGGACGAATTGTTTTTACAAAACGGTTCGGGAAACTAAGGCATCCCTCAACACATTCCTGCACACCGCTTTGGCTTATCATTTTCGGATTTACAAGTTTTAATCGTGTATCGTTAAAATCAATGACAACCAACCGTTTCAAAACGCCAACCTGATTTGCTGCCAGTGCAGCTCCATTTTCTGTTTCATGTAATGTATCAAGCATATCATCTAAGAGCTGCCTGATTTTATCATCAACTTTTAGGACAGCTTTACATTTTTTTCTTAATATAGGGTCGCTGTCATAGCGAAGAAATCTTGTTGCCACTTTTTACCTCCTGTCTGCTGCTGTCAGCTCTTGATTTTCTCAAACTTACATCAAATAAAAATACCTCCTCAATGGCACACTCAAATACTTTAGAAATATCATATGCAAGCCAGATAGATGGTTCAAATTTTTCTGTTTCTATGGCATTTATCGCCTGCCTTGAAGCTCCAACCAGTTCTCCTAATTGCTCTTGCGTCAGCCCTCGCTGTTCTCGCAATTCTTTTATTCTGTTTTTCATAGTTCCTCCAAAAGTAAGGTTAACATTACAATAATTATATATGTTTTTCCTTGTAATGTCAACCTTACATCCGTTTTCTGCTACACAAATATCTATAAGAACAGGAAACGATACCATGTTTCAGATATCGTTTTCCTATATCATACCCTTATGAATAAATCATCTCATGCAAAACAATTTCTTCTGCCCGGTTGTGAATGTTATTGCAACGCTGCACCCATTCCATTTGACAGGTACGCTTTAATTCCTCTGTCACGCCCTCGGCAGCTTTCAGCTGTTCCATGATAGTGTCTAACCGTTCCTGTGCCTGTTCGTTCAGGTCTGCAAGATATGTCCACAATTCTCCGGTCAGTATCAATGTATTCAATCTGGATGGGTGGACTTCTCTTAAATATTCCCGGTGCATCCGTCCATACTTTCCGATGGGGCGGTGTTCTTCCGGAAGTTTCAAATCCGGGATGTAGTAATCTCCGACAAGGATATAGTCAATTCTGTTTTCTGTTATTCTTGGTTTCAATTCGCTCATGTTCCTTACCTCCTGTGGAAGCAGGCTCGTCTGGTACTAACTCAATCACATCGGTAATCTCACAATTCAGCGTTTCGCAGATACGGGCTAATGTATCCATACTGATGTGCTTTCCCTCTTTGCTCATGTTGGCAATCATATTCGTTGTCATACCAGCGGCAAGCCTTAAATCCTCTTTCCTCATATCACGCTCTAACAGTGTGTGCCAGAGTGGTTTATAGCTGATGTGCATATTGTTTTCCTGCCTTTCTATCCATACCACCGGGGCGGCTGCCCCGGCAGGAACTTTTCTCTTATTATAGCACCAATCTTGTGAAATCACAATTTATTCTTGTAGCCTGCCGCTGATACCGTCTGGATTGTGCTTTTCCTTTCTTTTTGTTCCCTTTAATTAGCCATGAACTGCTTAATTCCCTGTGATTTTGCACCCGGATTATCATTTCCGTAACCTTCCATCAGGTTGATGACTCCCCAGACACCAAGACCTGCACCAATCGCTACGACTAATGTCTGTAAGATTGTAATTGCACTTCCGAAAAATCCCATATTCTTTTCCGAATAAACGCTGTTTCTATGGTCTGTCAGCGTTTCCTCTCTCCTTTCCCTATTATTCAGACCTCTTTTTTTACCTGTTTTATTTGCAAGGTGATCTTATTTTTATCTTCACTTCCTTTTCCTTTCTGCCTGATCATCAGGACTTTTTCTTAAAAAAGCGTAAAAAAATAGAGCACATAGATGGATTTCTACATGCTCCAACGCTCATTATTCTGTTTTGTAGTAAAATTCGATTTGCAAAACTGAAAGTTGTAGGACACAACTATTTTGCTATTTAGCACTTCTATATCTTCTAGTTCCTACATCAACTTTGAAAAATTAACCCTTTTTCTTGATATCCGACAGCTTTTTTATGCCAAAATTTTTCAGTCAAATACAAGTACTCGTTAATTCTTTCAATTGTATCAATCGGCTTAGCTCCAGACTTAATTAATTCATTAATAAAAGATTTATCATCGATATGATAAATGCATTCAAAATATTCGAAAATATTATCAAATAGGTTTAAAAAACTTTTCAAAGAATCCATGTATGCTGGTGTACAGTAATTAAATAAAATACTCTCTCCATTAGTTCTATAGTTCCTAAAATGCATCCCCAAACACCAAACAAAAGTATCTAACCGATCTCTTCCGACCGCCTGTTTTAATAGCTGTAAACCTCCATTAACAGGCATAATAGATACATTTCTTATATTTTCTACTCTGTTGCAACATCTCTTAATACGGATTCTTGTATCTTTAACTTCGTCTTTGCAGTTCTTATCCTTTTCAGTTATATTAAGAATTTGCATAAAACTGTTGTATAACCGCTTTCGTCCATCATAGTAGTTAAAATCTATGTCGCCCGAGAACTGCATATTAACGCTTTTTTTACCATTATATGAAAACTCACTTTTAATATAATATCTTCTAAGCTTTGAGGACGGACAATAAAATTCATATTTCTTAGTTTCCGGAAATGATAAATTTTCTGAATAAACCGTTTTGAATAATGTTTCAAAAATATTCACTGAAGAATCATATTTAACTTCATATATTTTACACTTTTTCGCCATTGTTTTCCCAACTCTAATCTTGATTCTTTTCTTTGAATACTACTAACAATTTCAGAAAGTTCTACTGGCATATTAGACTCTCTTAATATTTTAGTATAATTTTCACCTTAATCATTTATTGCTTTCTTCTTTATAGTTTTTGCATGATTTTTAACTTTCATAATCTTCCCAAGATAATTCTTCTGTCGCATCTAAGTCCATCGGATTTTCAACATCCCATAATCTCATATACTCAATTGAATCAAAACTCAACCTTGTGTGATCAATTCTTTTATCAGCGAGTAACTCAGCAAAATATAAATTTTCAAATTTGAAATTAAATCCTCCTGGTTTCGTATTTTTAGGCGTACAATATCTTCGTCCTTCATTCATCATCTTTTCAGCATCTTTTAGTAAAAATGTAAACACATCTATTACCAACTTATCATGTTTTTCAAAATATTTCCCTTTGCTTTTTTTAGATTTTTCTAATTTTGTTTTCCAATATGGATGATCCTGTGGAATTTGAGGTTGAACAATAACAATTGACACTACTGGTTCAAGTGAAAAGTTCTCAGCGAAACTTTTCAACTGTTTTATGTTATGTTCATCAAAATTATATAATTTACTTTCAATATTTACATTATTTTCACTTATTTTAATATTTAAAGTGTGACTTTTAACTGAGATTGCATATCTATTATCTTTATTTCCCAAATCAGAAGCAATCAAATCTGCGCCAGCATGGTCTACTAATGCAACTTTCATATTTTTTTGTCTTCCAATCAAATACATTACTAATTGTTCTCCGAAATCGCCAAACTGCTTAGACCATCTAGGATCTTTTATACCACTCATTTTATTTCCTCCACAACTTCCGTTTTTTATCCTTTTCCCCTATTTTCTCTCGCACAAGAAACTTCCCCTTGCTTTCAGCCCGATCACCTCTTATTTATTGTTTTCTTTCAGTGTACCATAGTTATAATCATTCCATCTGACAAATATATTTAATTCCTACGGATTTTTCTACAAAACATATAACCGCATATTATTACACTTCATCAGAAAAACTTTCTCAATCTCTATTGAAAAATCGTATCAGAACATCCGACATTCTATCTATCAATATTTTCTCTTTAGCAAATATAATCTTAGTACGGTATCCTACTCCCTCCGGTGCAAATTTTACTATACTTCTTATACCTTCAAAAGCAAACACACAAACTACTTTTTTACTAAAAAAGCCTAGAAGAGACATTCTCCTCTAAGCCTTTATACTTTATCACAGAATACTTTTTGCTTTTATTTTCCTCATGGTCACGAGGCTTTTTTCGCTTAAATCGTACCTTTTGAACACGTGTTGTTACATATAAAAGTCTTAAAACCACTAAATACTCTTATCTCACCTCATAAACAACCTTCACAAAAACACCTCTTTTGTTACATCCATATGTACCGTACTCTTACTAATCCCAAACTGCTTCGCTGTCTGCCTCACTGTCGCATTATTTTCTATTATATAAGTTGCGATCTCAACGGCCCTCTCCTCAATATAATCTTTCATGGAAACCCCTGTATAATTTGTTTATACAATCTATGCAGGGCTAAGAGACAGTATGCGGAATGTACACTCCGATTCGTCTATATTTCTTTTGATATCTACAACAACTAATCTGAACCTGTTTCATTTTTCTGTATTTATTCAATTGTAAATAATTCAGGCAAGTTCCACCACGTGATTTATACTATCAATTACAATATACTTCCATGATATAATCTCATAACATTCCTCCGTTTTTTCGGCACAATATCCCTAAGTCTTCTATTATTGTTCCAAAATCTAAGGTATACTCAACTTCATAATTTTCTTTTTCTTTTCATTCATCCAAAACCTCCTATTATTTAGTAATGGCAAGATAATCTTTTTCCTGCTTCGCCATTCTATTATCCTCCCTTTACTCGTATCTTTAAAACAAACCAAACAACGATGACTCATCAAAAAGTACATCATTTGATAAGCATAGCCCATATGTATCTACAAACATTCTTATAAATTCACCTGATAGTTCTTTATTTTCTTCATAATCCTTTTGTAGCAACTGCTGAAAATACGCCCACTTCTACAGCTTCATCATATACCTCGCATATTTCTAAATACGTATTCGAATAATGTCTTCTTTCTTCCGAAAAAGTATTTGTTACATTTCTGCAATTTCCCATACTATTACATCTCCTTCCTATCCTTCATTTTAACTGCTTTTCATCTGTAACTCAAGAAAATGAGTGACAAAAAGACCGGAATTCCCCTGCAGTCATTACTTTTTCCCCATTCTCCACATTTCAAAATCTCAAAATTTTATTGTAATATTTTACCAATTTTTATAGTATTACATGCCAAAAAACCATGATATTATAAAAACAATTCTTCCAGTTTTTCAAACACGCGCGATCTGAAGGATAACAAGAAGAGTAAATTTTTTATGTAGGAGGGCACTATGAAAAATCGTTTACGATCCATGTTTATAGCCGCCGTACTGGTTGGCACAGTTGTCGCAGGAAGCTTCACAGCTCCATTTTCTGTTCAGGCAGCGAAAAAGGACACCACATCTTTTGAAGATTTAAACCAGTCTCAAATAGTAGAAGCAATGGGACCTGGCTGGAATTTAGGAAATCAGCTGGAAAGTGTCACTGACAACGTTCCGGAGGAAACAAACTGGGGAAATCCTGTAATCACAGAAAAACTCATTCAAAGTGTAAAGGCTGCAGGCTTTAAATCGATCCGTATCCCTGTATCCTATTTTGCCAAAATCGACGATGACAAAGATTATACGATTGACAGCAAATGGCTGGATCGTGTACAGGAAGTTGTAGACTACTGCATTAAAAATGACTTGTATGCAGTGATCAACATTCACGGAGATGGCTATAATACCATCGATGGCAGCTGGCTTTTGTGCAATGGAAAAAATCAAACAGAAATTAAGAAAAAATATAAAAAGGTATGGAAGCAAATTGCAGAAAGATTTAAAAATTACGATGAGCACTTACTGTTCGAGTCCATGAATGAAGAATTTGACGGCAGTTATTCTGAGCCGAATAAAGAGTACTATCAAAATATTAATGACTACAACCAGATATTCGTTGATACTGTTCGGAAAACAGGAGATAACAATACAAAGCGTTGGCTGATTATTCCCGGCTGGAACACAAATATCGACTATACCGCCGGAGACTACGGTTTTAAACTTCCTACGGATCAATACCGTGACAAATCAATCGATAAAGAAGAACAACGAATTATGATTTCTGTTCACTATTACTCTCCATGGGACTTCTGTGGCGGGGAAAACGGTGTGATCACTCAATGGGGCAACGAAGCGGATGATCCTTCCAAAACAAGTACAACCTGTGACGAAACTTACATGAAAAATCAGTTAAATCTGATGAAAACAACATTTGCAGACAAAGGATACCCTGTTTTCATCGGTGAATACGGCTCTATCGACAAAACATCCTATGACAGTGAAAACGAATATTACCGTGCATATTTTGCCCGAAAATTGTGCCAGCTGAGTCGTAAAAACGGATGTATTCCAATGTACTGGGACAATGGATACAATGGTGTCCACGGATTCGGCTTATTTGATCGTACAACATGTGAAGTCACACAGCCTGTCATTATTGATGCCATTATGGAAGATTTTGGTCAGAAAGCATCTCAAAACAGCACTCTGATGTCCGTCCGCCTGTATGTGTCAGACAGTAAATACTGGACGACCATTCAAAGTGATAACACTGCAAGAATTACCAAAAAAGGCGGCACCTATACGCTGAAACTGAAAGGTGATAAAGATATGCTTTCAAACATCACAACCATTGCTTTAAAAGACTGTGACGTTGAACTTGGAAATCAGACAAAATCCGACTTTACCAATGCTCAGATTGTAATTGACAAGGTTCGTTTTAATGGAACGGATTACACGGTAAAAGAAAATAAGAATGATAAGGTTTTCTCTGAAAAAAGCAGCCTTCAAATGGAGCTGATCAATCAGTGGAACGCAGCAGATCCGATGATCGAAGGTCTGCAGAAAAAAGAATCTTTTTCTTTCCAGAATGCAGACTATAAAGATGAAAATGTGTTAGAGGTTACATTCACCATCTCCAACTTGAAATAAAAATAACAGACTCATTTTCAATATTTTTTTAATCTCCACCTCGATTTCATTACGAATTTTACATTTGAATTGCGAACTAAAAAATACCGCATATTCATTTTTGAATAATGCGGTACTTTCAGCAATTTATTCACTGTAATACAACTGCTTCGGACTCTTTGGCTTATCTGGTATACTCAGCTTTATCTTCCCGCTTTCAACCAGAGGCATTATATTTTTTTGAATCGCATACGTCACAGAGGATAATCCTAAATAATCGCATATTTCTTTTCTTGTTCTTGGTGTCTTGCAGAATATTAGTAGATTTCTTATTTCTTCATCACCAACTTCTTCTACTTCATTCTGAACTATTTCTTTATAGAATTTAACAACAAAATTTCCTCTTTCATCTATAAATTCCGGTTCACGCAAATGATATTTCTTCATCTCTTTCTTGATGGTCGGGATTCCAGAATAACGATTTTCTGTAATGCCTAATACTTCCAAAGAAGATGCTAATACTGGATTTCTTGTATCCGGTTGTACTTTTCCAAGCTGATCTACTCGAATTCTTCCATAAATCCCTCCTGGGTTTCGAATCTCCATTCTATCTTCAAACATGATAATTTGAATAGGCATTCCTTCCGTATGAATACTGTAGTCTCTATGAACCAATGCATTTACAATTGCTTCCCTGATTGCAATTGTAGGATAATCTGAACGATCCTCTCTCTCTCCATTTTCTGGATTAATAATCGTTTTAGTTCGCATATTTTTTCTAACAAATTTTATCGCTGTATTCAACATATCTGATATATTCCCTTCAATGCGTTGATTATCAAGAAAACGTTCTCCAGCTTCTCCTAAATCACCCATTTCTGTTCCTGGCACAACAATTGCTGTAATACATAACTGTGGAAAATAGGCTTGTGGATACGGAGAAAACAACAGGGTTGCACTTAAGGTAATTTTGCCATCACGTTTTATGCTCATTAATTCATAGATACTATTGTCTTCAATTGCAGCCAAATTTGGTTTCCCCATCTTCAATATATCAATATATTTTTGTAATGATTCCTGATTCAAGGATGCCAAGGTGGCCCTTCCTACTTCTCGAATATCATCCTGATATTTCCTTCTAAATGCCTCATAACTATAGATTTCATATTCTGTCATTGGTTCATCACTATCACCAATTCTAGTATAAGATCCTTTTAGTCTGCCTTGTCCTTTGTAATGACATGGTCTTTCCACCAAATCAATCCCTGGTATTTCTGCTGAAACAAAAAATTTCTCATCTTTTTCCACCACAGTAAGTAACGGACGTACCACAGGTTCCATCTGCAAACATTGTTCATTTATTTTCTTTTGTATATCCTGTGGATCATAAACCCCAACTTCCTTATAATCATGTTCTTCATCTACACCGAATATAATCACTCCACCTTCATCTTGATTGGAAAAACTGGACAATGAATCATATAAACGTTTGGGGCATCCTTTTTCTGCACTTTTCAACTCAAGAATTTGAGTTTCACATTTCATTTTTTGAATAAATTTTAAATTTTCCAATAGTTCTTCCGTTGTCATTTTAGTTCCTCCATTTATATTTAAGATATTAACACACTTTTTAAGTTTATTCAAGAAATTCAAAAAAATATTCCAGGAACTCAAAAAAGGAACTCAAAGTTTCTACTAAAATTTAAGTTCCTTTGTGTGTACCTTATTATTTTTGCTTACTGTAGAACATCATAAAAAGTCGGAATTTCTCCCGACTTTTCCTTTATTCACTCAATTTAAATCATTTTTTACGCCCTGGCATTTTTGCAGTAATCTGCTTTGATACCCCTTTCGGCACATTGATCTGTATTCCAAATAACATCCGAATAAACCAGATCATAAACAAGAATATAAAAATTGGAATAAGACAAGATGTAACCAACATCACCGCAATTAACTCAATAAATTGATTCAAAAGTTCTTCCCCTTTTTCCAACAATCCTGAAATTCCATCTTTGATTTTCGATAATGCTTTCTCTATGATGTTACCTTCTGAATCTGTATTTTTCTCAATTTCATTCGTTATATCCTGTGCTTCCTTTACAGTCTCTTCCACCGTTGACTCATATGTTTTTTCTATCATTGCCGAAACATTCATGCTGAATGGAATAATCATAAATATAACACGACCGAATGCTGCTATTTTTGCTGCCACTATTTTCAAAACCGTTCGATTAAATCCGATTCCTGCCGCGAACAAAACACACGCTGCCGGAATCAATATAGAAAACGTTGCATATCCGGTAAGTGTCACCAAATACTTTTCCAAAAATATAACGACCAGAATAATCAGAAAATATGATGTTAAATCTGTCAGCTTATTTGCTATCGGTGTTGTCGCATCTCCGGGAATTGCCGCAATGGCTGTTGATGCTGCCGCTGATGTTGCTGTTAGTTTTAGAATATCTGCCTTCTTCTCATCCAGTGCCTCTATCGTTTTTTTATGGTTTTCCGGATTGCTTGCCGCATTTGAAACAACAGTCATCGAAAGGACCATTATCACAAGTGCCACTGCCACCCATGCCAGTTTTTTCACATTCTTCTTTTCTATCATTTTCTCATTTCCTCCTATGTGCAATCATATACACAGTATACCCTACAATTTGACTTACTTCATTAATTTTTTCATCACGGCCTCCCCCTTCTCCGTGCAAATTCCGCGAATTATACATCAAAACGGACGTGTTAACTCTAACACGCCCGCACTTCTGTCCTTATTTTATTGCCCCTGTATCCCAATATACTGTATCGGCCTCTATGAAATCTCCGCCAACATCTTCTCCGGATCTTCTGCTGCCTTCACTTTATCGTTTGCCTGAATGATCACACCCTCTTCATCGATCAGATAGGTCGTTCTTACCACTCCCATGGATACTTTTCCGTAATTCTTTTTCTCTTTCCAGACATCATATGCCTGAATCACTTCTAATTCCGTATCAGAAAGCAATGTAATCGTCAGACCTTGTTTTTCTTCAAATCTTTTATGCGACGCAACACTGTCTTTGCTGATTCCAAGAATTACCACGCCTTTTTCTTCAAACTGCGGATAACGTTCGCTGTATCCGCAAGCCTGCTTTGTACACCCCGGTGTATTATCCCTTGGATAGAAATACAAAAGAACTCTTTTCCCTCTGTAATCTTTTAAACTGTGTAACTCTCCATTCTGATCCGGAAGTGTAAATTCCGGAGCTTTTGTTCCTGTTTGTAACATTGCATTTTCCTCCTGTTTTCTGATTTTTTTGATATTCCAACCTTCTTTACAACCATATCTCTCCCAATCTGCCTTCCCCTTTCAGATACTTCCTGTAAATCACAAAAAACACCAGACTGGTTAAACAGGCCGATGCCCCGTCTGCGATCGGCTCTGCATAAAATGCACTCTTCGCCGCAAACACGATCGGCAGGACACATGTCATCACAAAATACACAATCTTTCGAAACAGTGACAAGCTAAGGGAAAGCCTTGTCATCCCAAGCGCCGTCAGCGCATCCACAAACACATACTGGAGGCTGAGTGGGATCACCATCAATGTAAACACCTGGATTCCCCATATGGACAGTTCCCGGTATCTTGCATTGTCTGTAAAAATCTGCACAAAATACTGCGGCAGAATTCTGGATACAAGGAACATCACCGTTGTAAATGTAATACATAGCACCAATACCCACTTCACTGTCTTACAGATACGATCCGGTTTGTTCGCACCGTAATTAAAACTGATCAAAGGCTGTGATCCTCCCGTAATTCCAAGCATCGGAGAGGTAATCAAAAGCATATAGCTCTGTACGATCGTTGCTGCCGTGATCAGCGTATCTCCCTGAGATTCGCCGCCATAATACTGAAGTACAGCATTCAATGCAATGATGATCACACTGTCTGTCGCAAGGATCAAAAATGGCGAAAAACCGATCTTACAGATTCGTTTCCCAATCTCCCACTCCGGCTTTACAAGATGGATCGGAATCTGCATCTTCTTACTGTGTAAAGTCAAAAGTACAAAAATACAGGACGAAAGCTGTGCGATGACTGTCGCAACAGCCGCTCCTGCAATATCCATATCAAATACAAAAATAAAAATCGGATCCAGCACAATGTTTACCACTGCTCCGATCAATGTAGTCGCCATTCCCAGAAACGGAAATCCCTGCGCTGTAACAAAATAGTTCATCCCCATAGACACAAGGGCAAAAAATGTCCCCAGAGTATAAATCGTCAGATATGTATTCGCATATGGAAACGTCACTTCACTGGCACCGAACCAGTTCAGTAAAAAATCCTTGATCATCAAAAACACAACTGTCAGCACTGCGGAAAATATAAGCAGCATGGAAAAACTATTCGCCAATATCCGTTGTGCGCTCTTCTTATCTCCTGCCCCCAGTTTCACCGAAAACGTAACCGATCCTCCGATTCCGATCAGAGCAGCAAACGAAGACAAAAGCGTAATGATCGGAGCACATACTCCGGCGCCGGCAAGGGAATCCCCGCCGATCACCGGAATATTTCCGATATAGATCCGGTCTACAATACTGTAGAGCACATTGACGAACTGGGCAAACATAAAAGGAATTGATGTCTTTAATACTAAAAGTGGAACGGAATCCCTTCCAAAATCATTTGTCTTTTTCATGCTGCGCCACTATCCCACCAAAATCTGGTATCCTTTTTCAAATATCTCTCCCGGCTGCACCGCATTGATTCCCTTCTTTTCAGAAATATCTTTATCAAATCCGGTATCATCACAACGGCCTGCCCATGGCTCCAGACATACGAACGGCGCATTCTTCGGTGACCAGATTCCGTAACTGTAAAATCCTTCACTCTTTACGCCCACATATGGCTTTCTTCCATCCTTTTTGCACAGCCATACTTCTTTTAACTGATAATCATCACAGATCAGTGTATCCACCTCAAACAATTTTTCGGAAAGCTGCAGATAGCCGTCCTCCAGTTCCAGAGAATAGCTTTCTTCCGGCAGGCCTGTTCCGCATTCCAGATTCAGCCCGCAGCATTCCAGCGTTTCCATCTTCGGAAACCACAGAAGATAGTCGTCTTTCGTCTCCTTTGCGCCTTCAAACATAAATGCCGGATGTGCTCCGATCGTAAAGTAAATCGTTTCTTCTGATGGATTTTTTACTTTCCAGTCTACAAAAATATTTTTTCCATCCAGACGGTATGTGATATACAGCTCAAAGTCATAGGGATACACTTCTCTCGTCTCTTCATTCGAACAAAATAAAAACTGCGCTTCCTCTGCTGCAGATTTTACACAACGAAACTGGCTGTCTCTTGCAAATCCATGCTGAGACGTCGGATACTGTGTTCCTTTGATCAGAACAGTATTTCCATGTGTCTTCCCTACATTCGGGAACAGGATCGGAGAATGCCGGTTCCAAAATTCAGGATTTCCGTTCCACAAGATCTCTGCTCCTGTCTTTTTGTTAAAAATTCTTGTCAGTTCTGCGCCTTTTTCTGCGATTTCCACACAAAGGCATGCGTTTTCCAATTTCATAAAACTCCTCCGCTTCTTTTCATTCGTCTACTACAACTGTACACCATTCTGCCTGTCAGTACAACCAGAAAGCACCGGAAAAACAAAATCTGTTTTCCGGCGCTCTCTTTTTATTCCTGTGCATTATCTGTACTGCTCTGATCTGAACTCTCATCTGAACTCTGATCGGTATTCTGATCTTTGTTCTCTGTTGTGCTGTTCTGTGTATCTTTCGCATTTTCATTCGTCGTTTCGTCTTCCTGCTCTACCTGAACACAACTCTTCTGCAGATACTTGGCAGCTTTTTCCTGCATGATGGACTGCTCGATGTTTTCTTTTCCGTTTTTCTCTTCATATTCCGCAATCTGATCTGTACGATATCCGGCAAGTGCTGCATACTGCTTCAGCCCGATCTCATACTCTTTATCTGTAGGTTCTAAATTCTTTTTCTCACAGAGAAGCTCTACTGCCATCTGATTTCTCACGGTATTCTCTGCTACTGTCTGTGCCTTCTCTTTAAACTGATCTTCTGTCATTCCCATGTACTGAGTCAAATAATCTCCCAGCTCCATCTGATAGTATTCTGCTGTACTCTCATACTGGTTTATGATCGCCTCTTTCTGCTCTTTTACTTTATCTTTCGGAAGATCTTTTTTCACTTTGATCTGATCCACCAGAGCATTCAAAAGATTCTGGTATATCTGCTGGTTTTCGATTTTTTCTTTGATCTCTTTTTTATATTCCTTTACAGTTGTCGCTTCTACACTGTTCTCTTTGACCCACTTATCTGTCAGCTTCGGCACATCTACTGTATAAATGCCATTTAAAGTAATGGTAAACACTGCGACTTTTCCGGCCATCTCTGTATTCGTATACGTATCCGGGAACTGTACCGTAATGTCAAACTGCTCTCCTTTGTTATGACCGACAATCTGGTCTTCAAATCCCTGGTAGTCTCCGTTTGCACCGATAAAAGAACCGGAACCAAGCTCCAGGTCTGTTCCCTGGGCAGAACCACCCTCAAATTCCACACCGTCTACTTTTCCGACATAATCAATATTGACTGTATCTCCTGTCTGCGCTGCACGGTCTGTCACCTCTGTTCTGGTTGCATCTGCCTGAAGAAAATAATTCACATAATTCGTCACCTGATCATCTGTCAGTTCAGTTGCTTCCACCTGCGGCACTTCCAGTCCCTTGTACTGTTTAATCGTAATATACTCATTGGATAACTGACTGGAACATCCTGTTAAGGATCCAATCAGAAATACTCCTGCAATTGCTGCAATGATTCTCTTCTTCATCACTTTCCCCTTTCACTTTCCACATCATTAGTCAACGCCCATTATAACACATTCCTGCTCCCAAAAAATATAGCATTTCTAAGAGTTCACAAGATTTTCACGGTTTCTCTCTTTTCACTTACAAAAGAGGAGATAACAATCTTGAAAACTGCTCTTTTCCACGAATGACCAAACTTCTCTGGTGATATGCATTTCTTGTGATCTGTGTAGATTTTGTCATGTCATTTTCAAATCTCTGTTCCAGTTTTTGTGTTGTCTCTTCACTATATATAACTGCATTGACTTCAAAATTTAATCCAAAACTGCGAAAATCCATATTCGCGGTTCCCACACATGCCACTGTTCCATCCACCGTCACAGTCTTTGCATGAAGAAATCCGTTGTCGTATACGTAACATTTCGCTCCTGCTTCCACCATTTCACCAATATATGAATACGTTGCCCAGTATACAAACGGATGGTCCGGTTTACACGGAATCATGATTCTTACATCCACCCCGGAACGGGCCGCTATCTTCAATGCATCTAGAATCGAATCATCTGGTATAAAATACGGAGTCTGTAAATATACATGATCTTTTGCACTGTGGATCAGCCGCAAATAATTGTCATGAATAGTTTTAATCTGCGAATCCGGGCCACTGGAAATAATCTGCACAGGATCTCTTCCGGCCTTCTCATACTCTGGAATTTCAAACAACGCATCCTCTTGAAACAAATTTTCTTTCGCAGCATAGTTCCAATCCAACACGAATCGTACTGCCAAAGAAGTTACCGCTGCACCTTCAATGCGCAGATGCGTATCTCTCCAATAGCCGAATTTTTTCTCATCCATTCCCAGATACTCTCTTCCTACATTGAAACCACCTACAAATCCTACTCTTCCATCAATGACAACGATCTTGCGGTGATTCCGGTAATTCATCCGAAGCTGCAGCTTTCCGAGCAATGCAGGGAAAAACTCTGCCACGTGGATTCCTTCACATTCCAGGCGCTCCCAGTCCCGGTTACGCATCCCGCGGCACCCCATACTGTCAAATAAAATCCGAACTTCCACACCTTCTCTTGCTTTCTGGATCAGAACCGGCTCAATATGCTGCCACAATTCATCATTTCGGATAATATAATACTGAAAATGAATATACTTTTTTGCCCCCCGCATCTCTCTCAGAAGTGCCTGAAACTTTTCTTTCCCATCTGTATAAATCTGAACATCGTTATTATCTGTTAAGACCGCCTGACCGGCTTCCAGATTATACAAAATCAGATCGCGGTATCTCGCCACTGCCGGATTTGTCAGACGGAGTTTTCGCCTGTATATCGTTTCTTCCTGCCTTCGTACCGCGTATTTTAATTCTCCTTCAATCTCTTTTGCCTTAAACATCCTGCTTTTATGAAAATCCTGCCCGATCAGCAGATACAGGACAAATCCGAGAATCGGTATAAAATACAGCAATAACAGCCAGGTCCATACCGTCTGCGGAGATCTTCTCTGAAAAAACACAATGACCAGAGAAAGCAAAATATTGATCACAACCAGATTGTCCATCATAAAATGATACACACTGACTGCACTGTTCCATATTGTTTCTGCCATAACTACCTCCCTCTGTTCCTGTTTACACTTAATCTGTTATAGTATACCTGTTTTCTCCAAGAAAAGTAAAGCCCTGCCGTCCAAATCTCTTGCACTTCCCGGGAAACAATGTTACAATATTACATGCATAATTATGAAAAAAGAGAATTTTAGGAGGGTTTTATCGTGTCTACAGGATGGATCGTACTGATCGTTGTACTTGTGATTCTGATCGGTGTACTCGTCGGCCTTTATTTCTTCGGAAAAAAAGCAGAGAAGAAGCAGGCAGCACAGCAGGAACAGATGGATGCCATGGCACAGACTGTCAACATGCTGATCATCGATAAAAAGAAAATGAAACTCAAAGAAGCCAATCTTCCTTCCGCAGTGCTGGAAAATACGCCAAAATATTTGAGACGTACCAAAGTACCTGTTGTAAAAGCAAAAGTCGGACCAAGAGTGATGACTTTGATGTGTGATGTTAAGATCTTTGACCTTATCCCAATCAAGAAAGAAGTCAAAGCTACCGTAAGCGGCATCTACATCACTGCTGTAAAAGGTGTTCGCGGACCACTTGAGGCTCCGGAAAAAGCAAAGAAAAAAGGCTTTTTTGCAAGATTCAAAAAAGACAACAAATAAGACAAAGAGCATTGCCGGCAGAAAATCTGCACTGCAGTGCTCCTTTTTTATACAGCAATTCCGCTGCCTTTGGATACAATATTCATTCGGATCTTACAATTCGCAAGCGGTTCATGATTCACATCCAGCTCATAATCCACCCGTACTTTGATCGTTTCATCCAAAACTTCAATTTCCATATTTCTGGTATTCAATCCTACCAGCATCTGACCATATGGTGTTTTGTAATATGTCAGATTCTTCTTGTTTTTCTCAAATATCATATGGGTATTCGACAGTCCGCTTTTCATGATCTCAAGACTGTCCGTCCCTGATATTTTGATCTTATTCTTGATCGTGTCACTGACTCCTTCTACGATCTCATCATAGATGATATAATGTTTTCCATTTTTCGAGTAGTAGGTAGCCGGTGTCACAACTTCGATCACATCATCCTCATCCGGTCCCGGAATCTGGGCGTCCATATCCATATGCAACCCTGAAATACTGACCAATACATCCTTTGTCATCTGTGTTCCCCTAATATTCTTCTATATTCACAATATTCGCTTTCGAAATATCAAACGGCATCACTGTATTTGCAAAATTTACAAACTTTTCCGCCGCATCGCTGACATAAAATTCATATTTGCTGCTTGTGCCTTCTTCCCCGTCATTTTCCATATCTTCACTCTGAAGAAGCCGTTTGAGATCCATGGCGGTCTCATAGGCCGGATTGACGATCTGGATCCTTTCTCCCATATAAGCACGGATCTTGGAACGTAAAAGCGGATAATGGGTACATCCTAAGATCATCGCATCGATCTCTGTATGCTTTAACGACTCCAGATAATATTCGATGACTTCTTCTGTGACCACATGTTCTTTAAATCCTTCTTCCACAAGAGGGACAAACAGCGGACAGGCCTTCTCCCTCACATGAATGTTCGGGTCCATCTGATGGATCACCTTTGTATAAGTACCGCTCTTCACCGTTGCATCCGTTCCTACCACACCGATTTCTCCGTTTGCCGTAGCTTCTACTGCCGCCCTCGCGCCCGGAACGATCACACCGATGATCGGAATATCAAATTCATCCCGAACCGTATCCAAAGCCAGTGCACTTGCCGTATTGCAGGCAATAACAATGGCCTTGACCTGTTTTGTTTTCAGGAAACGGATGATCTGCTCAGAAAAGCGAATAATATTGCTCTTGGATTTACTTCCGTATGGAACGCGGGCAGTGTCACCAAAATATACAATATTTTCATGCGGCAGCTGCCGTGTTATCTCCCGTACAACGGTAAGTCCTCCGACACCGGAGTCAAATACTCCGATCGGGGCCTTTTTCTTCTCACATTCCATACTCATAATTTTCTCTCCTAGATTGCAAACGATTTTGCGATTTTATACTGATACTCCGGAATTGTCTTCTTCATGGACAATGCCTGATCAATATCGAAATCTACATATTTTCCACCCTGGTATCCGATTACACGGTTGGATTTTCCTTCGCACAGTAAGTCAACTGCCAGTGCCCCCATTGTAGACGCATATACTCTGTCTTTACATGTCGGGCTTCCTCCACGCTGCATGTGTCCGAGGATTGTTGCTCTTGTCTCGATTCCTGTTGCTTCTTCAATTCTCTTCGCCATATTGATGGAATCACCGATTCCCTCTGCGTTGATAATAATGTAGTTCTTTTTCCCGCGTTTTTTGTTTTCCAGAATATCTTCGATCAGCTCCTGCTCATCATAATCTTTTTCTTCCGGAAGAAGGATTTTTTCTGCTCCGTTGGCAATACCGCACCACAGTGCAAGGTATCCTGCGTCACGTCCCATTACCTCAATGATACTGCATCTCTCGTGTGAAGTAGATGTATCACGTACCTTATCGATCGCTTCCATAGCTGTATTGACAGCTGTATCAAATCCGATCGTATAATCTGTACATGCAATGTCAAGATCGATCGTTCCCGGAAGAGCAATCGTATTTACTCCGAGGTTCGCCAGCTTCTGTGCTCCGGCAAAAGATCCGTCTCCGCCGATTACTACAAGACCGTCAATGCCGTATTTTTTACAAATTGCTGCTGCTTTCTGCTGTCCTTCTTCTGTACGCATTGTCTGGCAGCGTGCTGTCTGAAGAATTGTACCACCTCTCTGGATGATATCAGACACATCGCGTGCCGTCAAATCAATGATCTCTTCTTTTAAAAGTCCGTGATATCCTCTTCTGATTCCGCGTACCTTCAGTCCTTTTGCAAGAGCTCTTCTTACAACTGCACGGATCGCAGCGTTCATTCCCGGTGCATCTCCACCACTTGTAAGTACTCCAATGGTACGAACTCTATCTTCAATCTCTTCTAACATTTTTTCTTTGTCTGCTTTGTTTGCCATAACTTTTCCACCTTTCTGAATTCTTCTACTCTTCAAAAGTAAAGTTTGCCTATTTTTTAACACTCCGGGTATATTCTACCTTATTTATATTCCTTTATCAATAGATTTTTCTACGACTTTTACTCGCTTTTCCCCGTAATGATTCATCAATCTGCTCAATACTTCCTGACCGATGCGAATGTTTCTGTTTCTCGGAAGCCGCTTGATCGCCCGCTCTTTCTGACAATAGATCACAACCTCGTCATCTCCTTCCGAGTCTGCCAGGTATCCATATAAAATATGCTCATTTCGCAGAAAATCTTCTTTATCTGAAAACTGCACCCACAGTTCTTTTTTGGTCTGCTCAAACGGAATGATCGTCTCACAGATCAGCTTGCTCGGCCGCTCCTCTTCCTCGGATACTCTTCCCTTTACAAAAATTTTTTTATCAATCTCCAGATACTCTCTGTTTTTTTCATAGTCCCGCGGGAAGACGATCACCTCTACCGTTCCCACCAGGTCTTCCAGAGACAAAAATGCCATCATCTGATTGGTCTTTGTATGCTTGATCGTTTTTGCGGTGATCATGCCGCCTACAATCTCCCTCGTTCCGTCATGCACCTTTGCCCGGCCTGTCTCTTCATCCGGCTGGAAATCCAGTGTGGTGGCTGAAATGGATTTTCTCCATTTGTCCTCATACTCCTGTAATGGATGTCCGCTTAAGTAAACTCCCAGCACTTCCTTTTCAAACGCCAGCAGATTCTCTTTCGAATACTCCCCGACATCCGGCAGTTTGATCTCAAACTGCTCTTTTTCTTCCTCACCCACCATATCAAACAGTGTCATCTGACCGGTCATGGCATATTTCTTTTCCTGATTGACGTGATCGACGATCTGAACATAAATGCTCATAAACTGCTTTCTCGTGCCTCCCAGGCAGTCCAGCGCACCTGATTTGATCAAATGCTCGATCGCCCGTTTATTCAGCCCATCCTTGACTGACATCCGACTGATAAAATCTTCCAGATTTTTAAACGGACCAAACTCATCCCGATCTTCTATGATCGAAGCGATCACCGGTCTTCCAATGCTCTTGATAGCCGTCAGTCCGTACCGGATATTGTTGCCGTCTACCGAAAAGTTGCCGATCCCGCGGTTAATATCCGGTGACAGAATCTGAATATTCATCTGCCGGCAGGCATAAATATATTCTGCCACTTTGGACGGATTTTCAATCACGGAAGTCATCAGTGCTGCCATGTATTCCACCGGATAATAATATTTCAGGTATGCTGTCTGATAAGAAACAACCGCATAGGCCGCCGCATGGGATTTGTTGAATGCATACTTCGCAAAATCGATCATTTCATCATAGATCTTATTGGCTGTCTTTTCATCAATTCCATTTTTAATACAGCCCGGCACACCGTTCTCCTCATCTCCATAGACAAAGATCTGGCGCTCTTTCTGCATCACATCGCCCTTTTTCTTGGACATGGCACGGCGAAGAAGGTCGCTTCGTCCCAGTGTGTATCCGGCAAGGTCACGCACGATCTGCATAACCTGTTCCTGATAGACGATACATCCGTAGGTAGGCGCCAGGATCGGCTCCAGCTGCGGACAGTCATAGGTGATCGACCCTGCATCATTTTTTCCCCGGATATACTGTGGGATAAAGTCCATCGGGCCCGGACGGTACAGGGAAATCCCGGCAATAATATCCTCCAGACTGTTTGGCTTGAGCTCTTTCATGAAGCCTTTCATTCCACCGCTCTCCAGCTGGAAGATTCCATCGGTCTTACCGGTTCCGATATAAGAAAGTACCAGTTTGTCGTTATAGTCGATCTGATCCATATCAAGCTCTGGATTTTTGCTTTTTGCTAGCTGCACCGCATTCTGGATCACAGTCAGCGTCCGAAGGCCCAGAAAGTCCATTTTTAAAAGTCCCAGTTCTTCCAGAGTGGTCATTGTAAACTGAGTTGTGATCGAGCCGTCAGAAGCTCTTGAAAGGGGAACAAAATCATCGATTTCTCTCTGACCGATCACAACGCCTGCTGCATGCATGGAGCTGTGGCGCGGCAGTCCTTCCAGTCGTTTGCACATGTCGATCAGCAGTTTTACCTGCGGATCATTTTCATATGTTTTACGTAATTCCGGATTCATCTGCAGTGCTTTATCAATCGTGATATTGAGTTCCTGCGGAATCATCTTGGCAATCGAATCTACAAATGCATACGGAAGATCCATCACGCGTCCCACATCACGGATTACACCTCTGGCAGCCAGAGTACCAAACGTCACGATCTGGACTACCCGGTCTTTTCCATACTTACGCACAACATAGTCGATCACCTCCTGCCGTCTCTCGAAGCAGAAATCCACGTCGATATCGGGCATGGTCACACGCTCCGGGTTGAGAAAACGCTCAAACAGAAGCTGATACCGGATCGGGTCGATATTTGTGATCTCCAGACAATAAGAAACAATACTTCCCGCTGCGGAGCCACGCCCCGGTCCTACTGCGATCCCGTGATCTTTGGCATATTTGATAAAATCCCATACAATGAGGAAATAATCGACATATCCCATGTTGCGGATCGTATCCAGCTCATAGCGCAGCCGTTCTTTCAGCTCCCTGGAAGGCTCTCCATAATGTTTTTCAAGTCCTTCCCAGCATAACTTGTTCAAATACTCCCAGGAAGTCATGCCGTCCGGCACATCATACTTTGGCAGCTTTGTGACTCCGAATTCAATCTCTACCTCACACCGGTCCGCAATCTTCTGCGTATTCTCCAGTGCCTGCTTTGCATATGGAAACAGCGCTTCCATCTCCTGAGGGGACTTTACATAATACTGACCGCCCTCATACCGCATCCTGTTCTCGTCGTCCAGCTTCTTCCCGGTCTGAATACAGAGCAGGATATCATGCGGCTTCGCATCTTCCGCGTACGTATAATGGATATCATTGGTCACAACAAGCTCGATCCCTGTCTCCTTAGAAAGCTGGATCTGTCTCTGGTTTACAAGCTGCTGCTCCGGGATCCCGTGATCCTGCATTTCCAGAAAGAAATTTCCTTTTCCGAAAATATCCTGATACTCCAGCGCCACCTTCTTCGCCTCTTCGGTAAGTCCCCGGCTCAGATACCGCTGTACCTCCCCAGCAAGACAGGCACTTAAGGCAATGATTCCCTCGTGATACTGACGCAGAAGATCCTTATCCACACGGGGCTTATAATAATACCCTTCTGTAAATCCTCTGGAAACGATCTTCATCAGATTGGCATATCCCGTATTGTTTTCTGCCAGAAGTACCAGATGATGATATCTGCTCTCTCCACCGGCAGTCTCACGGTCAAACCGGGAATTCGGCGCCACATAAACTTCACAGCCAAGAATCGGCTTGATTCCCTGCTTTCTGGCTTCCCTGTAAAAATCGATCACACCGTACATGACTCCGTGGTCCGTGATCGCAGCACTGTTCATGCCCAGTTCTTTGACTCTGGATACATATTCTTTTATTTTGTTGGAACCGTCCAAAAGACTGTACTCCGTATGGACGTGTAAATGCGCAAAACTCATAATTCACCTCTATATCCAGTATTGCTGTAAATCTAAAAAGGGCGTTCCCTTACAGAGAACTGCCCTTACATCTTCTCGTGTCTGTCAAAACCGGCGATTCAAAATCTGAGATATTCTTATTCACCGTTGATCATAAAATTGATCAGTCTTTCTGTATCTTCCGGCTCATAAGCAATGATCTCAAGCTCCGGAATCTCTCCGTTTGAGAAAATATTTGCCATAGATACATACTGGGAAAGTTTGGATTTCAGGTTCAGTCTGTCTCCCTCTCCTGTTACCAGTTCTACTCTTCCTTTGCAGTTGTCTACTACTTTAAAAAATGCGTCTATGTCTGTAATATTCTGTACTTTCATTTCTATCTGTCCCCTTTCTTCTCTATTTCTTTCTTCATTATAGCCTATTTACCATGGATTGCAAGGCTTTTTAGCGAATTCGGATACTGTCCGGAAAGATTTTTACGCGGTTTTCTTTCAGAAGTCTTCCGACGGCACGCTTGAATGCAGCCTTGCTCATACCAAACTCTGCCTTGATCGTATCCGGATCTGCCTTGTCATTAAACGGCAGTACTCCGTCATAAGACTGGATTCTTTTCAAAATCAGTTCTGCATCTGCATCCATCTGCTGCGGAATCTTCCCTCTGACACTTAAATCCAGCTTTCCATCTTCCTTTACATTTGTCACACGTGCTTCGATCTCATCACCGATACGAATCTTTCCAAAAACATCCTTTTTCGGGATTCTTGCAGAAAACTGATGATCCACCGCAACAAAAACGCCAAACTCATCACTTCTGTCGTATACAATTCCTTTTACCTGATCGTCTTTCTGATATGGAGAGTCTGTACGCAGCATATGATAAACTTTCATGGTGGCGCAAAGTCTTCCGCTCTTGTCTACGTACAATGCGACAAGACACTTATCGCCTTTCTGTACTTTTGCTGTCTGTTCTTTAAATGGAAGGAACAGATCTTTTTCCAGTCCCCAGTCCAGAAAAGCTCCCATCTTTCCTGTATCTGCCACTTCCAGAACTGCCAGATGTCCCATCGTCAGCTTCGGCTCATTCGTCGTCGCGATCAGACGGTCAGACGAATCCCGGTACAAAAATACTTCCACCGGATCCCCCGGTTCAATTCCTTCCGGCACCTGCTTTTTCGGAAGAAGTACACGTTCTTCATCATTTCCCAGATACACACCAAAATCTACAATCTTTACAACAGTTAAAACCTGCTTTTCTCCTAATTTCATTTAAAATCTCCTCTTCACCATTCTTCGAACAGTATAACATGCTCTCTTACTTGATTTCAATCACTGCATACGGTTTTCCGTTTTCATCGCACAATTCTGTCACAATACGATTTTCCTCTCTCGCCACTTTCGGAAAGATCACATCTCCAAGAACTGCTGATTTCTTGTATTCCACCCGGATCTGGCGGACTCTTGTCTCTTCCGGCAAAACCTCCAGAGCCATCTGTACATACTGACAGTTATTCACATGCTCGTTGGTATCAATGTGATACTTCCTCACCGGAAACGACGGTTTTTCCTCCAGATTCTCCGGAAGACGGATCTTTCTGTCTTCATACTCCATCTCAAGCGCAGGCTCTGATCCATATGGAAGTACATCTTCCGGCTCAGGTCTTGCCGGTCTTCCTTTTTCCATATCCATAAACACCCACACAGAATTGGCATACGCAAGCCGGTTTCCCCGGGCATCATCGAGCACAAAATTCCGGTTTCCATACAAGCCTTTAAATTCCGTCGCAAAGGTTCCTGCTGTAATACGCTCTCCCAATGCCGGCAGACGTTCGATCACGATCTGCCAGTAAGACAAAATCCATGCTTTTTTCTTTGCCTTTAACACCTCTGTGCCCAACCCGATATCCTCAGACTGAAACGTACTGCAGTCCTGAAAATAATTGATCAGTGCCGGCAGGGTCATATTCCCGGTATGATCGATCTCACTGTATCTTACTCTGCTGTCAAATGTGTACATCTTTTCTTCCTTCCCGAACAGTTCCTGTTCCTTATCCGTGTGCCTTATAGCTGTGTTCCATCGTAATGACACACTGATATCTTTTGTCAATCTCCTGCAGCTTTTCCATCAATTGAAGCTGCAGATTGTTTTTTTCTTCCTCATCATATTCAAATGGTACGACCATATCAAAGATCAGATTGATCTGCCCCATCCCGTTGACAACACGCAGATCATGAATGCTGCACTGAGGATCCAGTTCCTTTAATGCGGCTTCCACTTCTCCTCTCACCGTCATCACCTGTTCATCCCGCATCTCGATCGGATCCATATGAATCACCAGAAGAATTCCCAGCTCATCCACCGCATCCCGTTCAATCCGATCGATCAGCTCATGGGCTTCCTCAATGTCCGCGTCGTTTGGCACTTCCGCATGAATGGATGCCATACTTTGATTCGGTCCGTAATTATGTATGATCAGATCATGAGTTCCCTCGATTCCCTGATAACGCTCTACAAAATGCTTGACTTTATCATATTCTTCCGGATCGATTGCTTCTCCGATCAGAGGCTCCAGCGTGTCTTTTGCAATTCCGACACCGGCCCACATAACTACCAGAGCGACTCCGATCCCCACAATCCCATCAATATTAAGCCCGGTCAGCCGGAAGATCACCAGAGACAAAATCGTTGCACTGGTCGTGATCACATCTCCCATAGAATCTGTAAAGACTGCCATCATCACCTTGGAATCAATCTTCTTTCCCAACTTTTTATTAAATACACCGAGCCATAGCTTGACTCCGATGGATAAAATCAGGATCACTACCGAAATCAACCGAAAATTCAAGGTTTCCGGGGTTCTGATCTTGGAAACAGAATCCTTCAAAAAAGTAAATCCCACTTCCAGTACCAGAAATGATACGATCAAAGCCGCTATATATTCAATCCTTCCGTGTCCGAACGGATGCTCCTTGTCCGCCGGCTTGCCCGCCATCTTCACCCCGATAAAACTGATGATCGAAGATGCCGCATCTGACAGGTTGTTAAACGCATCTGCTGTGACAGAAACACTGTGCAGCAAAAGCCCCACAATAAACTTCACAAGAAACAGAAATACATTACAAACAATCCCCACCATACTCGCCAGCACTCCATATGCAGTGCGGACCGCAGATTTTTCTACCGCTTCATAGTCTTTCACAAAATGTCTGACTAAAAATTCTGTCATACTTTTCTTTCGTCTCCTTCTGTTGTTTTATTTTTGAAATATCTCCTGCAGGTAAAAGCGAAATTTTACTTTCTCCGGCTTTTTTTCTTCCTCTGACAGCAGGATCCCGTCTCTCTCACTTTTCGTCTCCTCATTTACCGTATGCACTGCATCCCAAAATGCCAGCTCCGGATAGAGCATTCCCCACCAGTTGTGACCTTTGGCACTTCCGATCTCCACACGGAGTGCTTCGTAATTTCCTGCCGGAAATGTCATATCCTGATACTTCTTTTCCGGAAAATAGGTGGTTGTCACAGCCGCGTTGACCGGATCATCGTATCCCTTTTCTGTAAGGCACTTTTCTGCAGTCTGCTCAATTTCATCACAGTGGGAACGCACCCACTCTTTTGTCGCTTCTGCGCCTGCACCTGTTGGCATCTCGGTCTGCAGAAATTCCAAAATCTCATTGCGTACACACAGCTTCATCTCCTGATCCAGGGTACTGTCACTGTTTGCCAGCACATGAAATCTGAGCACCTCATCTGCCAGTTCCTTTTGTACCTTTGCCTGTACTGTTCTCTCTGCTGTACTAAAGATCTGTCCGATCAGAATTCCCGCTGCCAGCATGGACAGCAATGCAATGATTCTGTTCCTGTTCTGATTTGAAAATTTCATATGTATCTCCTCCGGTTTCATTTTGATATCCGAAGTATGTACCAAAAACAGGAAGTTTATACAAATTTCCGTAATTTAAGACGTAGTGAAGAAATCCTTCACTACGCCCTTACTTATGTCTCAATGAATCTGTCACTGCAGTCACCTGATTCTCAATATGCTGTCCCATGATCTCAGATGCTGTCTCTTTATTACTCTTCTCGATCGCCTCGATGATCGCCTGATGCTCTCTCAAAAGCTGCGGATAACATTCTTTCTTCTTGAGATACTCTACTCTGTAGCGGTACATCTGTTCTCTGAAATTATTCAAAAGCTGCATCAGCCTCTGATTGTCTGTAGAACGACAGATAATATCATGATATGCCACATCCGCCTCTGCGATTCTGGTCACATCCTCACTTCCCAGAGATTCTTCAAACTCCTTCGCCGCTTTCTTCAACGCTTCAAGTCCTTCTTCATCCATCCGCTCACAGGCCAGCTGAACTGCAAGCTCTTCCAGTGCCTTTCTGACTTCCAGCACATCATTCAGACTTTTCTCCGTGATCTCTGCGACTTCTGCCCCGCGTCTTGGGATCATCAGCACGAGACCTTCCAGCTCCAGCTTGCGGATCGCCTCCCGGATCGGTGTGCGGCTCACCCCCAGCTTATTGGCCAGCTTGATCTCCATCAAACGCTCTCCCGGCTTTAATTCTCCGCGCAGGATCGCCTGCCTGAGTGTCTTAAATACCACATCCCGAAGCGGAAGATATTCATCCATTGTCACTTCTAATTTCGGTTCCATCTTATGTCCTCCTTGCGCCATGCACATTTGTCACATATACCTGTTTTGCCAGTGCCTTCCTGCGAATCTGCTCCTGCGCTCTGCGCGCTGCCGCACGGCTTTCAAAAATCCCGAATACGGTAGGACCGCTCCCGCTCATCATCGCATTGAGCGCACCTGCTTTTTTCATCTCATCCTTGATCTTTTCAATGACCGGATACATCCCGATCGTGACATCCTCCAGCACATTGCCCATATGAGCGGCAATCTCGGAAAGAGACCCCGTCTCCAGACCCCGGATGATCCCATCTATGTCCGGATGATCCACGATTTCTTTTGCATCCAGCGCCTCATATACCACTTTGGTAGAAACACTGATCGGCGGTTTTGCGATCAGCACCGTACACGCCGGAAGTGCAGGAAGTGTGGTCAGCTCCTCTCCGATTCCCTCTGCCAGTACCGTTCCTCTCATAATACAATACGGAACATCTGCTCCCAGACGGACACCTCTTTCCATCAGAGATCTCTGGCTTAAGCCCAAATGGAACATCTTGTTCATCCCAAACAAAACTGCCGCTGCATTGGAGCTCCCTCCTGCCATACCTGCCGCTACGGGAATGTGCTTGTTCAAAACAATCCTGACGCCGCCCGGAAGCTTGAATTCTTCCATCAGCATGGCTGCCGCCTTATACGCGATATTATTTTCATCCGTCGGCAAAAAATGCAGATTTGTCTCCACTTCTATACCCGGCAGATCCTTTCTCACGATTACAACATCATCATACAGATAAACGGACTGCATGATCATCCGCACATCATGATATCCATTTTCTCTTCTTCCCAGTACGTCCAGTCCCAGATTGATCTTGGCAAGTGCCTTTAATTCTATCTGTTTCATCCTGTGTCCTCCGTTTGTATCTTGTATACATTTGTGTTTATAGTATACCCATTTTGCCTTCAAAAATCAACGATATATCTCTACATTCCGATCTCTTTACAGATAATGAGCTTATCGCCCGGTTTGATTTTTCCATTTTCGAGATGGTTGATCTGACGGATACTCTCCTCGGTCGTCATATATTGTTTTGCCAGCGTCCACAGATCATCCCCGGATTTTACCATATACCCTACGATCCCCGGTTTTTTCGCCAGTTCCTCCCGGTCTGTTTCCTCCAGAGACACTTCTGTGATGACCTGCATCGGCACTTCTTTTCTTAAAAAAACATCAAAATCCAGAACTGCCTTTACTTCTACTGAATCACTGCCAGTCATGGTCACTGAGATCTGTTCCACTCGGTTGGATAACTGATACCGCACGTCTTTTGGCATATCCGGACATTCCAGCAGATAAGAAAACGGAACCATTCCCTGCCAGTTTCCAAACGGAAGCGCATCATCCGCTTTCAGATACAAAAATGACACATGCAGGATTCCTTCGATCAGGATTCCCCCCTGTTTTTCCGCTCTTGTCTCCACATGTTCGATCTGCACACTTCCCGAGCTGTGACAGATCTGCAGAACATCGTCTTTCAGCTCCGGAAGCGACAGGTTTTCTACAATCTTGCATTTGGACTGATTCTGTAAAAGCAATTCTTCATAGACCGCCTCTCTTATCTGATACGAAACTTTCTGTTCCAGAGAGTACAGATCTTCCAGAAGATTCAGCTCTTCCTCTTCATACAGATTGATCCGAAGACTTACAGTTCCCTCAATCCCGATAATGCGCATCTCTCCGTCCTCATCCATCCGTACATCTGCCAGCGTATCTTCCAGCGCATGCTGCACATCATAATACATCCCTTCTGTTGCCCCGCTGCATTCGATTCGTCCCTCATAAGGAACACTCTGCTCCAGCCAGTCGGTCTTTCCTTCTTCTGAGAGATACATACAGAAAATCTGCAGTTCTCCCCGCAGAAGCAGTTCATCCTGTGCTGCCCGCACTTCCAGCTTCCGCCCTGTAATATCCGTCAGAAGCACCTGACCGATGCTCTCTTTTGTTCCGGGGATCGTAATTTCTTCTTTGATGCGGTATGTATCTTTTTTCGCAGTATGCAGCTTTAAGAGATTCACTGGTTTCTGCTTCTTGTAAATAGAAGCACTGCTCTCCAGATCCACCGCCGTCTCTTCTTCAATGAGAGTTTCACATCCGACTTCCATTTCAATCATCGCGCGGATACTGATCTTTCTGGAGTGCACCAGGGTCGTACCGAACTCTACCCGGATATTCCGGACAAAATACTGGGTGCGCTCTTCTCCCTCCGTGTACACCATTTCTTCAAACGGAATCTTGCCATCCAGTACTGCCGGCATCGGCTCTCCCTGATCCGTCACATACAAAATCTGGAAATACAGCTTTCCGGAAATCCGCACATAATTTTCCACCAGCTTGACATCCTCGATCTTGACAGTTCCCTGTCCCTTGATGATACGCCGCACATCCTGCTTTGCATCCGGAACATTGTAATCTTCGTCCAGATAAAACTGGTCAAATGTTTTTTTTCCTTCCTGATTATAACGGATTGTTTTCTGTATCAGCTCCATAAACTCCTCCTACTCAAATAAAATTTCTTTTTCTGTCTTTTTTAATTTCACCACCACATACGGATAGGTTACGACATCCTTTGTTTTCTCTCCTTTTTCCGGTCCCAGAAGACTTGTCTGGATCCGCACCGTTTTTTCCCCCTCCAGGACGGCATCGACCTTGATCTGATATCCGGTCTTATTCTGCGGTCCGTAGCTTCTGGCAGCGTAAATATCCTGCTCCACGGCATATGTCAGCATAAAAGGATGGGCTTTCTCCTGTTCCATCCATTCCTTTAGTTCTTCCGGGATTTCTCTTTCACTCATCAGCTGAAATGCTGCACTTTTCTCCCCTGTGATCTCCGGCTTTTTGCGGATACAGCCGCAGGGCAGCCAGATCGCTGACAGAATCATCATACACAAAACCACAATTTTGAATGTTTTATTTTTTCTTTTTCTGTTCACCCTCTGCTCCGGAGTCCCTCTTTCCATTTATCTTATTAACATTTCTGTCTTTTTATGACCGCGAAACTTGTATTTCACAGGATGCTTTAGTATAATCTGTACTAGACTAAAAAGATGTCAGGCATCTTTGCCCCCAACGTCTAAAAAACTAAGAGAGAAGGTTTATAACATGATTCGTTTTATTTGTGTTGTTGTTTTCCTTATTCTGTTTCTTATTCTGACAATTCCGGTATTTTTCATTGAATGGCTGATCGGAAAGTTCAACCGCAATGCAAGAGACTACAGTTGTCTTCGAATCGTACAGTGGGGATTCAAAGCAATCTTAAAAGTAACCGGTGTACACACGACCGTGATCGGATTCGAAAATATTCCGGACGAGCCCGTGCTGTTTATCGGAAATCACCGCAGTTTCTTTGATATTCTTCTGACGTACTCCCGCTGTCCGAGACTGACCGGATATGTGGCGAAAAAGGAGATGGAAAAAATTCCGCTTTTATCTACCTGGATGCGCTTTGTATACTGCCTGTTTCTGGACCGCGAGAATCCAAAAGAGGGACTGAAAACCATCCTTCAGGCGATCGATTATGTGAAGCGGGGAATTTCCATCTGTATTTTCCCTGAGGGAACGAGAAACAAAGGGGAAGAGCTCAGTATGCTTCCTTTTAAAGAGGGCGCTTTTAAGATTGCCACCAAAACAGGATGTGCGATTGTTCCGATTTCCATGAACAACACTGCCGCGATCTTTGAAAATCAGTTTCCAAGGATCAAAAAGGTCAATGTTATCGTAGAGTATGGAAAACCGATCTATCCGAAAGATCTGGCGCCGGAGGACAAAAAACACATCGGCGCTTACGTACAGAATATCATTCAGGAAACGATCAATAAAAATGCAGAATTGATCTGATTTAAAAAAGGAGATTTTTTATGAGAGCAGATAATTTAACATTGCTCACAGATTTATATGAGCTGACCATGATGCAGGGCTATTTTGAAAAACAGTCTGCAAACGAAACCGTGATCTTTGATGTATTTTTCCGGGAGAATCCGGTAAAAAACGGCTACTCCATCATGGCCGGTCTGGAACAGGTCATCGAATACATCAAAAATCTGAATTTTTCTTACGAAGATGTAGATTACCTGCGGGGACTCGGCATTTTCAGTGAGGACTTTCTCCACTATCTGAGTGGATTTCATTTCAGCGGAAATATTTACGCGATTCCGGAAGGAAGTGTGATCTTCCCGAAGGAGCCAATCTTAAAAGTCATCGCTCCGATCATGGAGGCACAGCTTGTGGAGACTGCGATCTTGAATATCATTAATCATCAGAGCCTAATCGCGACAAAAACAGCCCGTGTTGTCCATGCGGCACAGGGAGACGGTGTCATGGAATTTGGTCTTCGCCGTGCTCAGGGACCGGATGCCGGACTTTATGGAGCCAGAGCCGCTATGATCGGCGGATGTGTCGGCACATCTAATGTGCTTGCCGGCAAGATGTTTGATGTCCCGATCATGGGAACCCATGCCCACAGCTGGATCATGAGTTTTCCGGACGAGTACACCGCATTCAAAGCCTATGCCGAATTATATCCGGACGCATGTACACTTTTGGTGGACACTTATGATACCTTGAAATCCGGAGTTCCAAATGCGATCCGCGTCTTCCGTGAAATGAAAGAGGCCGGTATCCATCCAAAGAGCTACGGCATTCGTCTGGACAGTGGAGATCTTGCATACCTGTCCAAAAAAGCACGTGTCATGCTGGATGCCGCAGGATTTGAGGATGCCGTGATCGCAGCTTCCAACGATCTGGATGAGATGCTGATCAATGATCTGAAGATCCAGGGTGCAGCAATCACCTCATGGGGAGTTGGAACACATCTGATCACCTCCAAGGATTGCCCTTCCTTCGGTGGAGTTTACAAACTGGCTGCCATTGAAAAAGACGGCGAATTCCTTCCGAAGATCAAGATTTCAGAAAATACGGAAAAAATCACGAATCCGGGAAACAAAACCATTTATCGTGTATACGATAAAGAGACCGGAAAGCTTCGTGCGGATCTGATCTGTTTTGCGGACGAGACCTATGACACATCCGAAGAACTGCTTTTATTCGATCCAAACGAAACCTGGAAAAAGACTCGTCTTCCGGGCGGAAGCTACACGATGCGTGAGATGTTACAACCAATCTTCATCCACGGAGAATGTGTCTACACTTCTCCTTCTGTCATGGAGATCGCAGCATATTGCAAACAGGAAAAAGAGACTCTCTGGGATGAGACAAAACGTCTCTTATATCCACACAAAGTTTATGTGGATTTGTCCCGGAAGCTCTATGACACAAAAGTAAAACTGTTAAATGAAGTAAATAAATAAGATAGGAGATCATCATGAAAATTATCGTATTAGCCGGTGGACTCAGTACAGAACGCGACGTTTCTCTCGCTTCTGCTGCCGGAATCTGTAACACATTACTGGAGAAAGGACACGATGCATTTCTTCTGGATGTATTTCTCGGCCTTGAGAACGCACCCGAGAATCTGGAAGACGTCTTTACACTGCCCGGACATGGTCTGGAAATCGCAAAGAATATTTCCGAAACAGAGCCGGATCTTGCAGCTGTAAAAGCTTCCCGTCCGGACCAGTCTGACTGCTTCTTCGGTCCGAATGTCATCGAACTCTGCCGCCTGGCAGATATGACCTTCCTCGGACTTCACGGCGGAGAAGGAGAAAACGGAAAGCTGCAGGCTTCATTTGATCTGCTCGGAATCCGCTACACAGGACCTGACTCGCTTGGATGTGCCGTTGCCATGGATAAAGGACTCACCAAACAGATTTTTATGGAAGCCGGTGTGGACACACCTTCCGGAGTCTGCCTGTATAAAGAAGACAGTGACTGTTCCCTGGAATCTCTGGGACTTTCCTTCCCGGTCGTTGTAAAGCCATGCTCCGGCGGCTCCAGCATCGGAGTATATATTGTAAATACAGAAGACGAATACCGTCAGGCACTGAAAAATTCTTTCCGTTATGAAAACGAAGTAGTCGTCGAAACTTACATCAAAGGCCGCGAATTTGCATGCGGCGTGATCGATGGAAAAGCACTTCCTCCGATCGAAATCATTCCAAAAAACGGATGGTTTGACTATGCCAACAAATATCAGGCAAATGCGACTGAAGAAGTATGCCCTGCCGATATCAGCGAAGAGATTGCAGAGCGCATGAAAGCTCTCACAGTCCGCGCTTTCCAGGCATTGAAGCTGAATGTATACAGCCGGGCTGACTTTATCCTGGACGCAGACGGCAATCTGTACTGCCTGGAAATGAATACCCTTCCGGGCATGACTTCTGCAAGCCTCCTTCCAAAAGAAGCACTTGCAGACGGAATTGAATACGGAGATCTGTGCGAGCTGATCATCCAGAAATCCATGGAAGCAAGATATCAGTAAGCAAATACAATAAAGGATGGAACGTTTATGAAAAACATGACATTGAAAGAAATCGCCGTTGCCTGTGGTGGAATTTATTACGGCGATGATGAAAGCTATTATAAGGAAGTTTCCAGCGTTGTGATCGACAGCCGGAAAGTAGAAAAAGACTGTCTGTTTATCGCCATTCGCGGTGCAAGAGTGGATGGACACATGTTCATCCCGCAGACGATCCGGGACGGCGCTCTGTGTGCGCTCTCCGAAAAACGGATTGAAAATGCCTCTTATCCATACATTCTGGTCACCTCCTGTGAACAGGCATTGAAGGATATTGCCGAGCACTATCGGAAAAGCCTTAATCTGAAAGTCGTAGGTGTCACCGGAAGTGTGGGAAAGACCAGCACCAAAGAAATGATCGCATCTGTGCTTGGAGAAAAATATGACGTATTGAAAACAGCCGGAAACTTCAACAACGAGATCGGGCTCCCGCTTACGATCTTCAATATCCGCGAAGAACATGAGGTTGCCGTGCTGGAACTTGGTATCAGCAATTTCGGCGAGATGGAACGGCTTGCAAAGATTGCCCGTCCTGACATCTGCGTCATCACCAATATCGGAGTTGCCCATCTGGAGCATTTAAAGTCCAGAGACGGTATTTTGAAAGCCAAAACGGAGATTTTCCTCTATATGAACCCGAACGGTTCCATTATCTTAAACGGGGATGATGATAAACTCTCAACCGTTCACCCTGCAAACGGAATCCAGCCGGTCTTCTTTGGTCTGGATGACAGCCGGGATTTTTATGCGGATCAGGTAGAATCCTGCGGACTGCGCGGTACCAATGCCGTCTTCCACACACCAAATTCAACCTTCTCTGCACATATCTCGATTCCGGGAGAACATATGGTTCTCAATGCACTTGCCGGCATTGCCGCAGGGTATGCACTGGGAATGAACGACGAAGAGATCAAAGCCGGCATTGAAGCTTTAGTTCCTCTGGCAGGACGTAACAATCTGATCGAGACAGATTCCCTTACGATCATTGATGACTGCTACAATGCCAATCCGGCTTCCACAAAAGCATCTCTGGATGTTCTTGCAAAGGCAGACACTCGTCAGGTTGCAGTCCTTGGCGATATGTTTGAACTGGGACCAACAGAAAAACAGATGCACTATGAGGTCGGAAAATATGCTGCTGACCTTGGCATCGATATACTTGTCTGCATCGGACAGCTCTCAGAACATATGGCAACCGGCGCAAGTGAACAGTGTTCCAAAACACAGGTATTTTATTTTGAAACAAAAGATGACTTTTTCGAACAGGCAGACCGCATTTTAAATCCAAAGGATACAGTTCTTGTCAAAGCTTCCAATGGTATGAAGTTTTCCGAGATCGTCAATGTACTAAAAGAGAGGTAACATATGGACTACCAGATGCTCGTTCTTGATCTGGACGGCACTTTGACCAATTCCAGAAAAGAACTTACAGAACCGACAAAACAGGCACTCATCGAGATTCAGGAAGAAGGAAAGAAAGTTGTACTTGCCAGCGGACGCCCGATCAACGGTATCGTTCCTCTGGCAGAAAAGCTGAATCTTTCCAAATACGGCGGATATATGCTCTCCTTCAATGGAGCCAGGATCACTCAGTGCTCCACAGGAGAGATCGTCTATAATCGTACTCTGCCTGCCGATGTGATCGCGCCGATCTATGAAATTACATCCACCTATCCGGGACTGGATATTCTGACTTACGACGGTGACCAGATTCTGTCCGGTATTGCTTCCAACGAATATACCGAAAAAGAATCTTTCATCAATAAAATGGAAATCGTACAGGTACCGGATTTCGTATCCCGGCTGACTTTTCCTGTCAACAAACTATTGATTGCAGGAGAACCGTCTATTCTGGAAGAACTGATGCCGCATCTTCAGCAGAAGTTTCATAAGCTGCTGAATATTTACCGGTCTGAGCCGTTTTTCCTGGAGATCATGCCACAGAATATCGACAAAGCATACTCTCTGCAAAAACTGCTAAACAGCATCGGACTGACTGCAGATTCTATGATCTGCTGCGGAGATGGCTTCAATGACATTTCCATGATCGAATACGCCGGACTTGGCGTTGCCATGGAAAACGCACAGCCGATCGTCAAAGAGACTGCCGATTTTATCACGAAGTCCAATGATGAAGATGGGATTTTACATGTGATTAATACATTTTTGAGATAAGAGGATATGCACACTAAATAGGAATGGGAAGTCGCGATTTTGAATAATCGTCTTCCCATTCTTTTATTCCAGCTTCATATTGTTTCTATACGAGATTCATTCCCTACTTCACTTTCCCCTTGCAAGAAAAGTAAGTACCCTCTCCATAGTATCTGCCCCTCCGATCCAGATATCCGGTTCAAATCCTTTTCCTTCTGTACATCCTTCCGGGAAATATAGTTGATCTCCATATGAGATTTCTATTTCGGAGTGTGGTAAAATACATTTCATATTTGCATTTGACAAGAGACAGCCCAAGGTATTCGTTCCGATAAAAACCACATTTTCCAAAGTATTCAAATGAGAAATCAGAGCTTCTGCTGCAGAAGCAGTATGACCATCCATCAAAACGATCAATTTCGTTTCATTCTTCGTTTTTTCTGCTTTTTCTTCTGTAAAAATCCACTGATTTTTTGTGGTATCAATAGAAGATATTTCCTTTTCTAACTGTAAAAGTTCTTCCGGCGGGAAAAGAGAGTGCTCTTTTGCTGTTTGATAGATTTCTCTCAGTTCATACGCCCCAATTTTACTTGATAGTTTCAGCGTACTTACCTGTGGAATCTGAGAATCACCGGTAAAGTTCTGAAACCATGCATCAGCCCCCCAGCTTTGTCCTCCTGTATTCCCACGCAAATCTAAGATGGCAAGCTTTTGTCCAGATATGATATTGCCAGACTCTACAAATTCCTCTACGGAAGAATCTTCAGAATCTTTCTTATACATACGCTCCATAGTAATCACAGGAATCCCATCTATGTTCTGACAGGAATAAGCATCTTCATTCTGATTGACCTGCGGTTCACTGCAAGATACCCGAATTGATGTCTCATGTTGTTGATCTCCTGACTGAAAAACAACATTCACTCGGGAATGAAATCGTGTATCCAGAATTCCTAAGTAATGGCAAATCTTACCCTCTACATTGAGAGATGGTTTTACATAGTCTGCTACATTTTCATCATATTCCACAGATTTCATATACCATTTTTGATTTCCGTCTTTCACATAATACCCACTGTGATCCTCTTCTATTTCCATCGTATCGTTATAATAAAACTCTGAATGAATTACCGAAGAAGCATAATTGATTTTAAAGTGACTATCCTGAATAAACTCCAAATTGGTACATAGTATTTGAACCAATTCCTCTTGCGTCAAATCTGTATCATGCATTTTAATACTGGAAATGATTCTGTTTTCACAATCTTTCCAAATGTCTTCCGTTCCAAAATAGCTATAACCTGCATACGAATATTTTAAAACATCAAAAAGGAACTGTACATCTTCCACGGCTGCTTCTGTTGGTATCGAAGCTACAGTTTTTTCTAAATTGGGATTTTGTTCCAAAGCATTTGAAATATATTCCAACTTCTGCTCCGGAATTCCCAGTTCCTGATCTAAGGGTGTCATATATTGCTCCACATCTGATTGCCGGACAGGATTTGAACGATTCTCTTTTGTATGATGTAAAGCAAATAAGTCGTCTAAATCCTGTTTATCTCTGGCTAAATAATTTCCTAAAAACAACACCATCAAAAGCAACAGTATACTTATAAGATATTTCCATTTTTTCTTCATAAAATTTCACCCTCTTCTGCAAATATAATTATATTATACAGCAAACTCAAAAAAACAAGAAATTTTCATCACATTTTCCAAAACAAAAACAGTGCGCACCATCGAACCACTTCGACAACACACACTGTCCTCATATTTTTAAAAAATATTATAACAAAACGAAATCAGAAACGGCACCAGCGCAGAACAGATCACTCCGTTAAACACAGACAGTACCACGGTCTCTTCATTCGTATACCGTATCATCATCGGCAGTGTCGTATCCTCACTGGTTGCCCCTGCCGGAGCGATACAGGTATAATAATTCAGTTTTTTCGAAATCCATGGGATGCTGAAAAATGAAAATATCTCCCGCAGCAGATTACTTAAAAATGCGATACTTCCCGCCTGTGCTCCCGCCAGATTGCCAATGGTAACCCCAGAAAGACTGTACCATCCAAGTCCACTGGCAATGGCTGTACTCTCACCAAGCGGCATCCCTGTCAGAAGTCCTCCCGCGATTCCTCCTAAAATAGAGCCAACTACGATTCCCAGGGGAATCACAAAAATTTTAATATGATATTCCTTGATCTTACTGACAATCCCCTGATTGAAACCAATGCTGATTCCTACCAGAAACATTAGCAGGTATAAGATCATATCTTTATTCGAAGTAATCCATGATACGATCACGTTCTCATCCAATCCTGTCATTCCGCAGGCAATGCCGCCAAGCAACGCAATGATTGCCAGATATACCATGTCTATTTTCTCCCCTTTCCAGTCTTTTTATTTTCTAAAAAACGTCTGGTCAGAGGATAGACCAGAAGAACCGATCCCACAGACGGCAGCAAAAAGAAAATCACACTCTGAATTCCCAATGTAGAAAGTTCTTCCAGAAAGTTTTCCCGGCTTCCCAGCAGAACTCCCATGGAAAAAATCAGAAGCAGTGTGCACACTACCTGCAAGATCTGATTCCACCTGTTTAAATTGCGCGGCAATAAAAATTTGCCGGCCAGCACTCCAATACACATGATCACAATAACATCCATCGTTTGTATCCCCGTTCTTTCTCTCCTTTTCAGGTGTATAAAAAACACCCTATTCGTACAAGGATATCACAAAAAATATGTTATCGTCAATGTCCTATAAGTCCAGAGTTTCCAGGACTTTTTTCAATTCCGCGGCAGACTGTCTCAGTTTCTTGTGCTCTTTTTCATCCAATGGAATCTCAAGTACCTGCTCTGCTCCTTTCTGGGAAACCAGAGTCGGAACACTGATACAAAGATCTTCCAATCCATATTCGCCCTCCATCAGACTGGAAACTGGCAGAACGGAATTTTCATCACGGATAATACTTTCTGCAATTCTGCCTACTGCCATGGCGACTCCGTAATAGGTCGCCCCCTTTCGCTCAATGATCTCATATGCACTGTCGCGAACTTCTTTATAAATCCGCTCCATTGCCGCATCATGTTCATAATGCCCGCGCAGTTCACAGAAATCATGAATGTCAATTCCTGAAACATTCGCGCTGCTCCAGACAGCCAGCTCACTGTCTCCATGCTCTCCGATGATAAACGCATGAACACTTCTGCTGTCCACATCCAGATGCTCACTCAACAGATAGCGGAATCTTGCAGAGTCCAGAACTGTTCCGCTTCCAAACACACGCTCTTTTGGATAACCGGAAATCTTCAATGCCGCATATGTCAGAATATCCACCGGGTTTGCCACGATCAGAAGGTTTCCCTCAAAATTTCGTTTTGTAATCTCCGGAATAATTGATTTGAAGATCGCCACATTTTTGTGTACTAAATCCAGTCTTGTCTCTCCCGGTTTCTGGTTTGCTCCCGCTGTAATGATGATCAAAGCACAGTCACTGATATCATCATAATCCCCTGCATAAATCTTCATGGAATGAACAAACGGTCTTCCATGACTGAGGTCCATGGCCTCGCCTTCTGCCTTCTCCTTGTTCGCATCGATCAGAACCAGCTCTGAAAACAACCCCTTCTGTACCAGGCTGAACGCCGTAGATGCTCCTACAAATCCACATCCTATCACTGCTGCTTTTTGAATATTCATCATATCAATCTCCCTCACTTTTATACTAAAATAATAACTATTACTGATTTAAACCCTACCATAAAACTAGGAATTATGCAATTCTTTTTCCTGAATTTCCCAGATTGTGTCAAAAAAAGAACAACCTCCCAGTTTTGAAACCTCTCTACTAGAATGTTGTTTTTTTCTGAAATTATTCTTTTTTAACCGATTACCTGATGATTCAGCCATTTTTTATTTTTCAGCCGGATCGCATAAATGATTCCACGTACAGACCAGTCTGCAAACATTCCGATCCATACCGCCATCGGTCCCATTCCGAATCCTCTTGCGAGAATCATTGCAAGAAGCACTCTGCAAAACCACATCGAAAGTACTGACACGGTCATTGTAAACTTCACATCTCCAGCCGCACGGAATCCATATGCCGGAATGAAAGAAAATACCCATGCAACAGGTTTGACAATCGTGATCCAGGTTACCATATGAATACAAAGTCTTGCACTCTCCGCTTCCATTCCCCCGAATTTTGTAATTGGATAGACGAGAATATACATCACAAGACAGGAAATTACAATTACGACCTCTGAAACAATACTCAGCTTTTTCACATAATAAATCGCTTCATCCTTACGACCGGCGCCGAGACTTTCTCCCACAACGGTCATCAGCCCGACACCAACTCCGATTGCCAGAATTCCATTTAGATTTTCAATCAGATTGGCCATTCCCTGAGCTGCAATGGCAGCCGTTCCCATCAGAGAAACTGTAGACTGGATTGCCAGCTTTCCAAACTGGAACATACTGTTTTCAATTCCTGAAGGAATTCCGATATTCAAGATTCTTCTGATCTCTTTCCACTGCGGACGAATCGTAAAGTAATCGTACACGGGGATTTCCAGATCTGGTTTTCGAAGTTTGTACATAACTACAAACATGGCAAACATTCTTGCAAGCAGCGTTGCACAGGCAGAGCCTGCCACACCAAGATGAAGCCCCCATACAAACCAGATATTCAGCACAATATTTACAATATTCGAACAAATCGAGATCTTCATCGGAAGACTGCTGTTCTCCTGTGCTCTCAGAATACAGGAACCGTCATCGTACAATGCAATAAATGGATAGGAGATGGCAGAAAAGAAAAAGTACTGCTTTGCATTTGTCATCACGTTCTCTTCGACTTCTCCGAAGATCAGCCCCAGAATCTGGCCATTAAATAAAAAACAGATGATTCCAATCAGAGCTGACAGACAAAATGTGATAAAAATCAACTGTCTTGCCGCCTCCTTCGCATGATCCTGCCTTTTACATCCCAGATAATGCGAGCAGACTACCGTTCCCCCTGACGCCAGTGCAAAAAATGCCTGTACGATCAGAATATTGATGGAATCCACCAACGTCACCGCTGAAATAGCTGCCGAACCAAGACTACTGACTACCAGAGTATCCACGGTTCCCATAAAGGAATTCAAAAGCTGATCGATTGCAAGCGGAATCAATAGCACCGCCATTTTCTTGTTATCAAATAGATGCTTTTGTGTATCCACTTTTTTGCCCCCTCTTTATGTTCTGTCAAATCATTTTGATCAAATACGTTCTTAGGATACACCCATAGTTTCTATTATGCAAGAATAGAGAACAAATCTTGCAGATTTATCTTCTCACGTCTTCTCTATCCTCTTTTATGAACATCAAAACAAATCCTGCCAGCAGCAGTATCGCCGCAATCCAGATCGTCCGATCACCAATCTGCCGGATGAATAATGCTCCCATGGCCGCTCCAACCGCAAAAACCAGGATTACAAAGTAATAATGCATACTTTTTTTCTTCAGTTCCTGATTGCCCGTTACCTGATATTTACAGAGCATTTCTGTCGCACTTCGCATATTTCCGATACACATGGTCGTTGCACACGGAATCCCGTGGAATTTCCGGAAGGCATTTACCTGCATCGCACAACTGAATGACATCATCGCATTGGCCGGTACATTCATACTCTGCGGAAACAAGCCTACCAAAAACAGCAATATGATCTGAATGACCAGCACAATCTGTCTCCAGTGGATTTTTTCGCTTTCTTTGCACAGATTCTGAATGCGGACTGCCACATAAACACCACTGATAAACGCCAGCAACGGAATCAGATAATGAAGCGCAACGCCCCAGTTTCCCTCTGCAAGATTCTGTCCCAAAAGTACAATATTTCCTGTCTGGGCATTGGCAAATACTTTGCCTCTGCAATTATAAGAATAGGCATCCTGCAAACCACCGGCCAATGTAAGAAATATTGCCAGCGGCATGGATTCTGACATCTGTCCTTTTGCTTTCATTTCTAAACACCTCTTTTTTTGCAGATATCAAACAGACAACATCTGTCACAATATGGTGCTGTCCTTGCAGTACAGATTTCTCTTCCATGATATACAAGACGATGGCAAAAGCTGCTGCCCTCCTCCGGAGGAATGATCTTCCACAAAGCCATCTCTACCTTTTTCGGCTCTTTGATTCCATCTACAAGTCCCATTCGATTGACCAGACGGATACAGTGTGTATCTGTCACGATCGCCGGTTTTCCGAATACATCGCCCATGATCAGATTGGCACTCTTTCTTCCGACTCCCGGAAGTTTTAATAACGCATCAAAATCATCCGGCACTTCTCCATGATACTCATCACGCAGAATCCTCATACAGGCGCTGATATCTCTCGCTTTGCTTTTCCCAAGCCCGCAAGGTCTTACGATTGCTTCAATTTCCTGTGGATCTGCTTCTGCCAGTGCATTTACATCCGGAAACTTTGCATACAGATCTTTTACAACAATATTGACTCTCTCATCTGTACATTGTGCTGCCAGACGCACTCCTACCAGAAGCTTCCACGCCTCACTGTGGTCATAATCGAGCGTACAATCCGCATCCGGATACGCCGTGCGAAGTCGTTCTATGATCTCCAGTGCAAGTTGCTTTTTTGTCATATGTAATCAACTCCTCTTTTACTATGGTAAACTTTTATTTTTTCACAATCCGTTTTTTATCATAGCACAAAACAGCCGACATACCAACAGGTAGGCCGACTGTTTTTTAATATCTTCCATTTATACACGATTTCTGTACTTCCTGCTAAAAATAACCAATATCACAATATCCACTCCCATCGCCACTGCTGCCACACACCATGCCGCATTGACTCCGTTCCATTCGGTCAGCACTCCCAAAAGATTCATAATAATAAATCCGGCAACACTCTGAATCGTACTGAAGATCGAACTGTAAGCAGATCTTGTCTCACTTTCTATACAATCGCACATCCAGGTTGAAGTGGCAGATTGTTCCACACCAAATCCAAATTCAATCAATCCCGCTCCCATCACAAAACCCGGAAAAGAGGGTAATACAAAAAGAAGTACAAACCCTAAAATACTAATAATAATTCCTGCAATGGATGTTCCTAAATTACTGATCTTCCGGGTAAAAATGCTTACTGCATAATTCCCCAACATCAGAAGTACCATAAATACCAGCAAGAAAAATGCCAGATATTTGGTCTCGATATGGATCACCTCTGTTGCATAAATCTGCCAGAATAAGACAAATGCTACAAAAGGAACATGGCACACGATCGTCCGCAAAGATAACAAAAGTAATTTTTCTTCTTTAATGAACGACTTTGCCTGAAGCTGCAGCATCCGGAATATATTATTCCCCTTTACCCGTCCGTAATTATCCTGTCCGAACAGCAATGCAACAATTCCTGCTCCAATTGAGATACATCCCGCCGTTATGATCGGCAGCCGCTGATTGACGCCAACCAGAAAATAGGATGCGAGCGAGGCAGCTATCGCAAAAAATCTGACTCCTGCCTGAAGTTTTGGCAATATTTGATTTCTTTCTTCATATATACCATGTCTGATCATCTGATCTACCAGCCATGCTGACGGAGCTCCGGAAATCAGCGCCAGTCCTAGCGCCATAAAAACCATAGCAGGAAGAAACGTCCAGAAATTTACTGCAAACGCATACAGCAAAATCCCCGTTCCCCACACAATAAATCCATACCCCGTAATTTTCTTCCTGCCGATCTTATCCGAGATTGTTCCCGTAGGATAATCAAATACAGCCTGCAAAATCTGTTGAATACTGAACAAATTTGAAATCTGAGCAATCGATAAATCCTGAGCACGCATAAATGCAACATACGTAGCACCAAAAAGCTTGTCTGCCAATTCATACAGAGACATCATACTCACATACAGATTTCGGGTTTCACGAAATTCTTTGTCACTATGGTCTGATCCAGTCATCCCTCATCCCCCTCACATATTTTTTATCTTCTAATCTATCACATTCTGATATTTTTTCAATACTTCAGGAGATGATATCACTTTTTCCTATGCTACAACATTCGTATCTCTGAAATACTGCGGTGTCATACCTGTATACTTTTTAAACGTCCGTGTGACAAATCATAAAAACTCAATCTCCGTGCGATTTCTCCTACCGGTACGCCCGACTGGAGCATCATCTTCGATTCTTCAATTTTTCTCTGATTGACATATTCATTAATGGATATCCCTACTTCCTCCTTAAATCTGCGACGAAGAGCACTTTCTGACAAATAGAACTGCTTTGCAAGCTCTGTAACTTTAATCGTGTCATAAATTTTCAAGTTAATATGTTGCAGGATACATCGGATCAGTGATGTTCTTGCCTGATTGGAAACACCATGAAGCTCTTTTGTAAAATGTATGATTGCAGTGTCTCTCGTTGCCAAAACACCCATAAACTCCGTTTGTTCTTCCACTTTTCTGATATAATAATTTCTCAGTTTGATGACTGATAAAATATCCTTTCCCACCTGAATTGCCAACGATGCCAGTTTTTCCAGAATAATAATCGTATAATTCTTTTCTGTTTTCAAAGAGCTGCTCATCAAGATCGGCAAAACACCGTTCCCATTTCTGCAAGACCACTTTTTAATAATTCCAGGTCCCCTGACTGACAAGATTCATGATCTTATTTTCATAATAAAATGTATACTGCTCTACCCAGAATGTCTCATATGCTGTATCTTCTGCTGATTTCCGCACCAACTCCAGCTGATTTTCGCCCACTTGTTTATGCAGCTCTTCAGAATAAATCTCTTCCAAATTCATATCAAACAAAAATCCAAGAAGAATCAGATAATCCCGAATATCTCCCAGTGGATATACCGGAAGTGAAGAGTAATATTCCCAGCATTCTTTTTCTGACAAAATTTTCTTATTTTCCGGAGTCAGATTGTCATATACATGAGAAAACTCTGTACTGGTAACATTATTTATTCGAAACGCTCCAATTACAATTCTGACATCCTGATACCATAAGCACAGAAAAATTTCATTTAACATCCCGCTGTAAAACCGTACAACCTCATCTGAAATATTTTTTTCTTTAAATTCATATGAAATCGGATGCTTATAAATTGATTTGTAGCTTTTCAAAACCCGATTTGTCTCTCTTTCCAATATCCATATGGGCATTTTCAACATCACATGTAACGATTTGATTTTCTTTAAATCCTGTTCACTCAAATCCATATATCCCTCTCCTCTTTCATTTTCTATTTATACGGTACTTTCCTTCATTATTACATAATCAGAGTTGTTTTACCACGCTGCTTTTTAAACTTCCAACATAATTCAGAAATACTGTCACCTTCTTCAGCATTCTCAACAAGACCCACAAGATCTCATTTTTAAATAATCATGCGGGTCTTTGTTGGTGTATTATTTTGATATGAAACACATATCACTTAATAATTTTCTGTATTGTAGTTTCCTTTAGTTCATTTTCAAAATGCTCCTGCATTTTGAGGTACGTTTCTCTCAAACGACATGCCTCTGTTGCAAAACAGCTGCAATATCGGTCATCCTCAAGGCATCGATTCCATTTCATGGTTTTTTCCATGGTATCCATAATCTCGAATAAATTAATCTGTTCTGTCTCTTTTTGCAAAATATACCCGCCATGAATTCCCGTATTTATGGCCAAAATCCCCGCATGATTCAATTTCCTCATAATCTTATAAATAAAAGGCTGTGAAATTTTCAGATTCTCTGACAACTCTCTGGATGACACTATTCTCCGCTGCTTTGCCATATAGATGACTATACGAATGGCATAGTCTGTTGCAATATTCAATTGCATCTTATTCCTCCTTTCAAAAGGCTGAACAGTAATAGTGTTTTTTTGCTGTCATATTTTTCCACCATCATGTCTTTCGCCTCTTTCTTTATAATACATACTAAACCGCCACGCTACACTTTTACCTGAAAGGAGTCAGTTCTTACATGCATTTCTCAATTTATACATTGTCGGACGAAGATATTTTTTCAATCCTTTTTTCTTTAGGTCTTCTCAAAAACGGTCAACGGCGTATAATTAAAATTAACCGCAGCGGTTAAGGAGGAAGAAGATCATGAACAAAAAATTTTTTGCACTGCCCGTCCAGAAACAGGAGGCGATTCTCAATGCGGGATTTTGTGTATTCTCACAGAACTCTTATAAGAAGAGCCCTACAAGTGAAATTGCCGATGCTGCAGGTATCAGTAAATCCCTGTTGTTTCACTATTTTTACAACAAAAGAGAACTGTATCTTTTTCTATGGGAAAAATGTGCGCAGATTACCATGGAGGCTCTGGAAAAAAGCGGCTGTTATGAGCAGACTGATCTGTTCGATTCCATGAATTTAGGTCTTCAGGCAAAGCTGGAGATCATGCGCCGATATCCGCATATGGGTACATTTGTAATGAAAGCATATTATGAAAAAGATCCAGATGTACGCCCTGCGATTCAGGAAAGCATTGCAAAATACGCTGATTTTAAGACAAATACCGTCCTGTTAAATCTGAATCCGGAACATTTTATTGAAGGACTTGATCTGGAAATGATGTATCTCGATATGCTATGGGCATCTGAAGGATATATCTGGGAAAAGCTGCAGCATGATCATATCAATGTTGATGAGATCGAAGCGGATTTTATAAAACTGATTGATTTCTGGAAATCCATTTACTTGCAGAAAGAGAGGTAACTTTATGAATGCGATCCAACTATCAAATCTAACCAAATATTACGGAAAATCCAGGGGAATCTTAAATTTAAACCTGGATGTAAAAGAAGGGGAATTCTTTGGCTTTATCGGTCCAAACGGCGCCGGTAAATCCACCACGATACGTACACTGCTCGGCCTGATCACGCCCTCATCCGGTCAGGCAAAGATTTTTGATGAGACAATCCGGAAGCGCAATCCCAAAATTCGTTCCCACATCGGCTACCTGCCTTCTGAGGCGGTGTTCTACCGTGGAATGAAAGTCAAAGACCTGTTAAAATTATCTGCTGATCTTCATTACAAAGACTGTTCTGTGGAAAGAGAGATACTATGCAGACGCCTGCAGCTGGATATCAACCGGAAGGTCGATGAATTATCTTTCGGTAATCGAAAAAAAGTAGCAATCGTATCTGCACTCCAACATCAGCCAAAGCTTCTGATCTTGGATGAACCGACAAGTGGTCTGGATCCTCTGATGCAGAGGGAGTTTTTCCATATTATCCGGGAGCGCAATGAACAGGGAGCTACCGTATTTCTTTCCAGCCATGTCCTCTCAGAAATTCAACGGAATTGTACGAGAGCCGCGATCATCCGAGAAGGGCGGATCATTGCCTGTGACCGTGTGGAGGCGCTTTCTAAAACAAATGCCAAGCGGATCAGCGTACAGGGACAGGTATCGCTTGATTCTCTGGAAGAAATTCGTGACCTGAAGGAAAATGACGGTGTTTTCAGCTTTCTTTACGGTGGAGATATCCATCGGCTCCTTGAAACACTCTCAGCCGGAACGATCACCGATCTTTCCATTTCGGACCCTGATCTGGATGAAATTTTTCTGCACTACTATGAAAACGGAGGTGAACAGGTATGATTCTAATCAAGCATGAATTAAAACAGGGATGGAAATCACTTGCCGTCTGGACTGCTTCTATCGGATTTTTTATTATCATCTGTGTGTTCCTGTATCCGGAAATGAAGGGAGAAATGGAAGACATGAACGAAATGTTCTCCTCTATGGGAGCCTTTAGTTCAGCATTTGGTATGGATCGTCTGAATTTTGGCACTCTGATCGGTTTCTACGCAACAGAATGTGGCAATATTTTAGGGCTGGGCGGTGCATTCTTTGCATCTCTTATTGCAGTCAGCAGCCTTGCCAAAGAGGAGAAAGAACACACCGCAGAATTTTTATTCGCACACCCGATCAGCAGAAAAAAGATTCTCACGGAAAAACTGACCTCTGTCTTGTTCCAGCTTCTGATATTGAATGTGATCGTGTTCCTGTTTTCCGTTGGATCCATTTCACTGATCGGTGAAGAAATACTCTGGAAAGAAATCTGCCTGCTGCATCTTGCCTATTTTCTGATCCAGATTGAGCTTGCCGGCATCTGTTTTGGAATCTCCGCATTCCTGCGCCGCAGCGGACTCGGCATCGGACTTGGCATTGCCACAATGATGTATTTCCTGAACATTATTGCCAATATCTCCGATCAGGCAAAATTTCTGAAATATATCACCCCGTTTGGTTATGCAAACGGAGCAGATATTGTTGAAAACGGCAGTCTGGATACCGATATGGTTTTGACGGGGATGCTGTTTGCTGTAATCGGGATTTTAACCGCTTATTGGAAGTACAGCAGAAAAGATATTCAGGCATAAAAAACACAGCCTTTTGAGTTCCTTTTCCTGTATGATAATCCATTTTACCACCGAAGTTCATAATTCTCCAGAAGAGATTTACCTTATGGCGTTCTTCATGGATCTTACATACTCACCTATGTAATCCGGCGCCTCTTTTCCATGCTTTTCCAAAAGCTTGATAATCGCGGAGCCTACAATGGCTCCATCCGAGATATCTGCCATTTTCTTTGCCTGCTCAGGCGTGGAAATGCCGAACCCGATTGCACAGGGTACATCCGTATTTTCTCTTATCACTTTTACGATCGAATCCAAATCCGTCTTGATCTCACTTCTCACACCTGTCACCCCGAGACTGGAAACGATATAAATGAAACCTTCCGCTTCTTTTGCGATCATTGCAATCCTGTTTTTAGAGGTTGGAGCAATTAAAGATATCAGATCTACACCATACTGACTGCAGATCGAATGAAATTCTTCTTTCTCCTCAAAGGGCAGATCAGGAAGAATCAAGCCACCAATCTCAATCTCTCGACACGCAGAAATAAACTTTTGGGCACCGTAGGAGAAAACTACATTGGCATAAGTCATAAAAACCATTGGCACTGTTACATCTTTCCGCAACTCTTTTACGAATGCAAATATTTTATCCGTAGTGATCCCTCCATTTAATGCTCTTAAATTTGCCCCCTGAATGACGGAACCTTCTGCGGTAGGATCAGAGAACGGTATGCCAAGTTCGATGAGATCTGCACCATTCTCTGCGGCAGCCCGGACAGCCCTGGCTGTTGTTTCCAGATCCGGATCGCCACAAGTAATAAAGGCGATAAAAGCCTTTCCCTTTTCAAATGCTTTTTTAATGTTACTCATAAATATCCTCCCCTCTGTAACGGGCAATCGTGGCGCAGTCCTTATCACCTCTGCCTGAAACAGTAATCACAATGATTTTATTCGAATCCATTGCCGGTGCAATTTTCATCGCGTGAGCAACTGCATGCGCCGATTCGATTGCCGGAATAATGCCTTCCGTCTTTGCAAGATATTCAAATGCATTTACTGCCTCATCATCCGTGACCGGCACATATTCGGCTCTTCCGATGTCATGCAGATAAGAGTGTTCAGGACCTACCCCGGGATAATCCAGGCCGGCGGAAATGGAGTAAACAGGAGCGATCTGACCGTACTGATCCTGGCAAAAGTAAGACTTCATTCCATGAAAAATACCAAGTCTGCCGGTTGCAATCGTGGCTGCTGTTTCCAATGTATCAACGCCCCTTCCTGCCGCTTCACAGCCGATCAGTCTGACATTCTCATCTTCAATAAAGTGATAAAAACTGCCAATCGCATTGGAACCACCGCCTACACAGGCTATCACCGCATCCGGCAATCTTCCTTCTTTGACAAGCATCTGATCTTTGATTTCTTTGGAGATCACTGCCTGAAAATCACGCACGATCGTCGGAAACGGATGCGGTCCCATGACTGAGCCGAGACAATAATGCGTATCTGAAATACGGGACGTCCATTCACGCATTGCTTCAGAAACCGCATCTTTCAGAGTTGCCGTCCCTGTTTTAACCGGAATCACATCTGCTCCGAGCAGTCTCATACGATATACATTTAGCGCCTGGCGAACGGTATCTTCTTCGCCCATAAACACCACGCACTCCATCCCCATAAGGGCTGCAGCAGTTGCAGTTGCAACACCATGCTGACCTGCTCCGGTTTCAGCGATCAGCCTTGTTTTTCCCATCTTTTTTGCAAGCAGAGCCTGCCCCAGTACGTTGTTGATTTTATGCGCACCGGTATGATTGAGATCCTCACGTTTGAGATATATTTTGGCGCCGCCAAGGTCTTTGGTCATTTTCTCTGCATAGTACAATCTGGATGGTCTGCCTGCGTATTCATTCAAAAGTTCTGTAAGCTCCCGGTTAAATTCGGGATCGTTTTTATAGTTGTTATATGCTTCTTCCAGTTCAATCACTGCATTCATCAATGTTTCGGGAATATACTGTCCACCGTGAATCCCGAAGCGTCCGTTTGGATTCGTCATAATCGTTCTTCCTTTCTGACAGCGGCAACAAATGCCGCCATTTTCGTTTTATCTTTCAGCCCATCTGTCTCAATGCCTGAACTGACATCGACCGCATACGGGTTTAATTGTCTCACCGCATTTTCTACATTATCAATGGAAAGCCCGCCAGCGAGGAAATACGGTCTTTGTATGTTTTGTATCTTCTTCCAGTCAAATACAGTTCCTGTCCCTTCGCCGGAATCAAGCAAAATATAATCTGCTAAGCAGGATTCAGCATCTGTAATATCTTCTGACTCTTTTATACAAAAAGCCTTGATGATCGGTTTATCAGTAAGCGTTCTCAGTTGATTGATATCATTTTCATCTTCAGCGCCATGAAGCTGGGCAATATCAATAATTCCTTTATTTAAGAGAGCCGCAATCCGTTCAGCCGCTTCATTTACAAATACCCCAACTGCTTGAATGTCAGGATCAAGCAGTTTTTTTAATTCTGCTGCTTCTTCAGGCGTTACATATCGTCTGCTTTTCGGTGCAAACACAAAACCAATATATTCTGGTTTCAATTCATTAGCTGCATCTATATCACACGGGCGAAACAGCCCACAGAGTTTCATTTTGGTCATAACACACCTCTCAGTTCGGCAAGCCTGGCTGCTTTATTCTCTGCTCTCATAAGTGTTTCTCCGATTAAAACAGCATCCGCACCGATCTCATAGAGTTTTCTTACATCTTCGGCACAACTTACACCACTTTCAGAAACAAACAGTACATCCGGCGGAATCAGCTTTCTGAATCTGCGGCTATTGCCGGTGTCCACCGAGAAATCTTTGAGATTGCGATTGTTGACTCCTATCATACGTGCCCCGGCATTTAATGCCATTCTCACTTCGCATTCATCGTGTGTCTCCACCAAAGCAGAAAGTCCCAGCTCATCGCAAATGCTGATATATTCTTTTATTTGTTCCTCACTCAATATAGAGCAGATCAAAAGCACCGCTGATGCGCCTAACACCTTTGCCTCGTAGATCATGTACTCATCCACCGTAAAATCCTTGCGCAGACAGGGAACAGAAACCGCGCCGGCAATTTTTTTCAGATACTCGTCACTTCCAAGAAACCATTTTGGTTCGGTCAGTACCGAAATACAGTCTGCCCCTGCCACTTCATAGTCCTTTGCAATCTGCAGATATGGAAACTCCTGAGCAATGATCCCTTTGGATGGAGAGGCTTTTTTGCACTCGCAGATAAAAGAAAGTCCTGGTTTTTTGATTGCTTTTTCAAATGTAAAATTTCCTTTCGGCAGGGATAACGCCTGCTGTTTCAACTCTTCAAGTGATATTCTTAACTTTGCCTGCCCGGTGCGCTCTCGGGCGCATCCGGCAAGCTGATCTAAAATCGTCATACTCACACCTCCGAACGGTTGCTGACTTCAATGAGCTTATTCAGTGTTTCCAGCGCCTTGCCTGAGTCAATGATTTCTGCAGCAAGTGCGATACCCTCTTTCATACTGTCTGATTTTCCACCAATGTAAAGTGCCGCGCCGGCATTTAAAAGCACAGCATTTCTCTTGTAACCTCTTTCTCCATTTAGAATGGCAAGGGTAATTTTTGCGTTTTCTTCAGGCGCACCACCCTTCAAATCTTCTTTCGTACATCTTTCGAACCCGAAATCTTCCGGTGTGATCACTGAAGATTTGAACCAGCCGTCTCGAATCTCACATATCGTGGTTGGTGCGCTCATGGAGATTTCGTCCAGCTTATCCTGCCCATACACAACCATCCCGCGCCTGATACCAAGCTGAATCAATACCTGTGCCAATGGTTCCACAAGATACTCGTCATACACACCGAGAAGCTGCATAGAAGGTGTCCCCGGATTGGTAAGAGGGCCGAGGATGTTGAACACCGTACGGAATCCCAACTCCTTGCGGATTGCTCCCACATGTTTCATTGAAGTATGATATTTCTGTGCGAAGAAAAAACACATTCCCACTTCATCCAAAAGTTCCAGGCACCTCTCAGGGCTCTGCTGAATGTTTACGCCGAGGGCTTCCAGACAATCTGCCGTTCCGCATTGTGAGGATGCTGCACGGTTTCCATGTTTGGCCACTTTCATACCTCCTGCAGCGGCAACCAGAGCTGATGTAGTGGAAATATTGAAGCTGTGCGCATTATCACCACCGGTTCCTACAATTTCAAAAAGATCCATTCCTGTTTCGACCTTCATGGCATGCGCTCTCATAGCGGCCGCACATCCGGCAATTTCATCGGTTGTTTCTGCTCTGGCACTTTTGGTTGACAAAGCTGCAAGAAATGCAGCGTTCTGCGTCGCAGTTGTTTCACCGCTCATGATTTCATTCATAACAGAATATGCCTCATCGTAAGTGAGGTCTTCTTTATTGACGATTTTTACAATGGCTTCTTTGATCATGACTCATATCTCCTTTATAAAATTTCTAAGCATTTGCTTTCCATCCGGTGTCATTATGGATTCGGGATGAAATTGTACCCCGTAGATCGGATATTCTTTATGCTGCACTGCCATTACCTCTCCGTCCGCAGTGAAAGCGGTGATTTTCAGACATTCGGAAATTGTGTCGGCATCTTCAGGTCTGCCCGGACCGGGAGAAAGAATCATGCGGTCGGGTGTTAGTTCTTTTATCTCATCAACTGTCATTTCATCATTACGGATGACTTTGATATTCGGATCTATTTCGCCAATGAGCTGGTAGAGGTTATAAGAAAAGCTGTCATAATTATCGATAAGTAAGATCATAATTCTGCCTCCTGTGCAAGTTTTAACGCTTTCAGCGAGGATCGGGCTTTGTTGATGCATTCTTCATACTCCTTTTCAGGTACGGAATCTGCCACGATCCCGGCTCCGCTTCTAACAAAAACCTTCCCGTTTTTCTTGTAGGCGATACGAATCGCAATACAGGTGTCCATATTTCCTGTGAAGTCGATGTATCCAATGGCGCCGCCATAGATTCCCCGCTTGTTGTTTTCAAGTTCTCCGATAAGCTGACAAGCCCGGATCTTCGGTGCACCGGAAAGTGTTCCGGCAGGCAATACCGCTTCAATGGCATCAAGTGCATCGTGTTTCTCTGTTATTTCACCCCGTACAGTAGAGCCAATGTGCATAACATGGGAGAATCGTTCAACAGAATGCAGTTTTTCCACCTGAACGGTGCCAAACTTACTGATTTTACCAAGATCGTTTCTGCCAAGGTCAACCAGCATATTATGTTCGGCCAGCTCCTTTTCATCTGCAAGCAGCTCTGTTTCCAGTGCTTTATCTTCCTCATCGTTTTTTCCTCTCGGTCTGGTACCAGCGAGAGGAAAGGTGTGAAGTACACCATTTTCCAGCTTTACCAGGGTCTCAGGCGAAGCGCCTGCAACCTCGACATCCGTTCCTGAAAAATAGAACATATAAGGAGACGGATTGATTGTTCTAAGAACACGGTAGGTATTGAGCAGGCTTCCTTCAAAGGGAGCAGACAGTCGGTTTGACAGCACAATTTGAAAGATGTTTCCCTCATGAATATGGTGTTTTGCCTTTTCCACCATGGCACAGAACTGTTCTTTGCCAAACAGCGATGTAACCTCTCCCAGAAGTTTTCCGCCTGGCTCCCCCCTCTTTTCTCCATTTCTAAGAAGTTCAATCAGTCGCTTCAGTTCCATAACTGCTTTATTATATCTGACCTCAACATCATCAAGCGGCATATTGACAATAAGAACGATTTTTTGCCTGAGATGATCAAAAGCGATGACCTTATCAAAAAGCATCAGATCAACATCCTTAAAATCCTCTGTGTCTTTGGCGTCGCATTTCACTGTTGGTTCACTGTAACCAAGATAGTCATATGAAAAATATCCGACAAGACCTCCCGTAAATGGCGGAAGATAATCAAAGCGCGGGCTTTTATAATCTGCAAGGATCTGCCGCAGATAGTCGGACGGATGTTCGGTTTTTAATTTCAGATTTCCGATTTTCATTTCACCATCTACGCAAGTAATTTCCATCTTTGGATCAAAGCCGAGGAATGTATAACGTCCCCAGGTTTCGTTCGCCTGGGCGGATTCCAGCATATAACAGTGAGTCGATACATTTTTCAGTATCTTTATGATTTCGATGGGGGTTGTGAAATCGGAAAGTATTTCGCAGCTGACCGGCAGCACATTGTAGTTTACATCTGAAGCAATCTCTCTGACTTCAGCTAACGTTGGAAGAATTTTCATTACCTGCACCTCCAAATTGATAACATTACATTAATTTCGGTTACGATCAAGATTCTTATTTAAATTCTATATCCGGCGCACAAAAGCACCGCCAATATCTCGTCAACAGCATATTGCAACCTCCTTTTAAAAAAGCTCCTTTGACTGATATCTCTCGTCAAAGAAGCTTTATAAAAATAAAAAACGTCCCTGACAGAAATATAGCCTCTGTCAAGGACGAATAGATGCATCTACAGTATGACTCTACCCGCGGTGCCACCTTGATTCACGGTATAACCCGTGCGCTTAGCAGGATACCAACATATCCCCGGCAACTGACGTATGCCCACACGTTGCAGAATACTCTGGGAAAAGATCCCATTTGACTGCACCCTCAGCGGTCCATTTGACAACTTGTTTCTTGCCTGATTCTCAGCATCTCAGGCTCTCTGTAAAGGCATCATTGCCGTTATCTCCGCTTCAACGGTTTACTATGTTAAATTGCTTTGGATTTTAGCACAAACGAAATAATGTGTCAATGATATTTTTTACGCTTGTTAGAGAAATATTCTACGATAATGGTAAGCTTTTGCCTAACTTTCCTTTTCAACTATATCCATTATCTTCTTTCACTATAATTTTTCTAGTTATTCACTGCATGGCGCTTCGTTCATTAACGGCTTTGCCAGAGTTGCTTTCACCAAAGAGAAAGCAATAGGCGCTGCCGTTGGTGCTGTTGGTGGGCTTGTCTCTGGAATGAAACAGTCCTGATAAAAATCCCATAAATATTCCTTTCTGCCTCAAAGGGCGTATAAAATTCAAAGTTTCGTCATAAAACAATCTATGCAAATGCTTGCAATCGCAAGCAAAAGCGAATATAATAAAGAAAAAGGAGGCGATACTATGGCAAATACATCCGCTGTTTATGCAAGAATAGATACCAATCTCAAGGATAATGCTGAGAGCATTCTTTCTCAGCTTGGCATTTCTCCATCCAGTGCAATTCAGATGCTTTATAGCCAGATTGTACTGAAGAAGGGTATGCCATTTGAATTGAAACTTCCTTCTTCTAAGCCATTAGCTGTTGGTGCAATGACCAGAGAACAGCTTGATGCAGAACTCCAGAAGGGTGTTGATTCCATCAAAGCAGGAAAGGTATATTCTGCAGATGAAATCGATGCGGCACTTGCAAAGGAATTTGGCATATGACGGATAGCTATAAGGTCGGCTATTCTGTAGATGCACTTGACGATTTACGTGAAATCTATTCGTACATTGCGAATGAACTCCTGGCTCCGGAGACTGCTACTGCTCAGCTGGGCCACATACGAAAAGAGGTTCGTTCATTGGATTTCATGCCGGCTCGTTATGCGTTAGTTGACTGGGAGCCTTGGCATTCGATGAAAATGCATCACCTTCCGGTAGATAACTTTATTGTGTATTATCTTGTTGATGACGAGAAAAGGGCAGTTACAGTAGCTCGAATATTCTACGGTGGCCGTGATATTGAAGGAATCATAAATTCAAATAAATAAACAGTAATGGAGCTTTTTGTATAAAAAACAAGGGCTCCATTTTCATATGAACAAAATTCCTCTATGCACATCTTGGCCATCCATATGCGTCAATCTTCTTTATGCCTTATTATTCATACAACTTGCAAAATCCTTTTATACCTTCTGCAAATCCGTTCCTAATTTCGGCAAATTATTTAAACTTACCATTTCCAATGTCTGTAATTGCTGTACCGCCAATTGACGAAGCAACTCCATTCTCTCCCTTTGTTCCTTCCCCTGATTAATCAAAACCGCATTATAACTTTCCAGATTTGCAAGCACCAGTAATTGATTCAGAGTTGCTGCATCCCGCATATTTTCATTCAACGTTGGATTTTCATCTTTCCATTGCTTTGCCGTCTTGCCAAATAAAACAACATTCAACATATCTGCTTCATTAGCATAGGTATACGCCACCTGTGCAGGCGTTAATTCTGGCGGAATCAGTTTTTCTTTAATTGCATCTGTATGTATCTTGTAATTCAACTTAGAAATCTCTCTATTTAAATTCCAATTCAAAGACAACCGACTGTTCTCGTCTGTTTTTAAACGCCTATAGTCCTTCATAATATATAACTGGAACTCCGGAGAAATCCAAGTTGCAAAGGACATAGCAATATCGCTATGGGCATATGTTCCTCCGTAGCGTCCTGCTTTTGAAACAATACCAATGGCATTCATCTGTGTAATCCACTTTGTCGGTGTCATGACAAAACGATTTAATCCCGCCTCATTTTTAACCGCCTCGAATTGCACACGGTTAAACTCTGGATTGTGCAATTCTTCCCATACACCTAAAAATTCTATTGTATTACGATTGCGCATCCAGTTTTGAATCACAAATCTTGGATCATCTTCATTTCTATATTTTGCAATATCCGTTAATGAAATAAATTCATTTTCAAAATTTGTAGTATAGATTCCAATGTCAATACCTTTTGCATGGATCGTCTCCTTAACAATTTTCGCCATAACTATTCTCCTCTCCCCACATTTCCTGATATGCTTCAATATAATCCTTAATACAACCGGGATATACATCCAAATACTTTCTACATACCCTTTTATACAATCCCAACATTTTTTCATCACACGCAAAGTCCAGTAAATAATCTAACAAATGTGACAATTCATCTTCTGGCACAATTCTGCTGCACACATCTTCAACCAATGGCAAATAAACCGCATAGGCTTTCTGATGTAATTGGACTATCTGCTCTGCAATCTGGTAACTATTTTCATCCATTAGATTACCTCAAAATACTTAAGTGCATCTGTTATCGCTTCTGCCTTTTCTTTCAGCGGATGTTTCCTCGGCTACTTCAATCCCTCTGTCGCATTAGACGCATCATACATTGTCAGACCTAATAACCTCTTTACCTCCGCAATATAAGCGGTATGCGCCTTGAATCCATACTTCCCTTCACATATTTCTGTATCATTTTATATGTAATTTTCGGTTTCGGTTGATATTTCTTCGCCCGTTCTGCAATCGTGTCCAACGATATCTTATCATCACCTTCTCCAAATTCTACTGTCACATTGATAACACTATTTAGTTATTTACGGGACAAAAGCACCACCGTCTCCACATGCACGGTCTGCGAAAACTGATCAACCGCCCTCACTTTCACCAGTTCATACCCATTTCCACACAGATACTTCAAATCCCGTGCCAGTGTGGCAGAATCACAGCTCACGTACACGATCCGCTCCGGCTGCATCTGCACCATAGTCTCAAGCAGAGATTCCTCGCAGCCTTTCCGCGGCGGATCCACCACGATCACGTCAGCGTGAGCCTGTTCTCCCGGATGTGCCTTAGCATAATCCGCATAATATCCCGGCAGAACCTCTTCTGCTTTTCCAACATAAAACTTTGCATTCTCGATTCCATTGATCTGCGCATTTTTTCTGGCGTCCTCGATGGCCTGAGGAATGATCTCCACACCGTAGACTTGTTTCGCCTTCTGCGCCAGAAACAGGGATATCGTTCCGATTCCACAGTAGAGATCCCAGACCGTCTCATCTCCTTTTAAGTCTGCATACTCCAGTGCAAGTCCGTACAATTTCTCTGTCTGCACCGGATTGACCTGGAAAAAGGACAGCGGAGAGATCTGATATTTGATTTCACCGATATAATCTGTAATAAATGCCTGTCCCCACAGCACTTCATAAGAATCTCCCATGATCACATTGGTGTTTTTCTGATTCACACTAATCGTGATACTGGTCATTCCTTCGATTTTCTGCAGTAATTCAACCAGTTTTTCACAATGGGGAATTTTTTTTGCGTTGATGACAAGACAGACCATAATCTCTTTGGTTGTAAAGCCATACCGGATCAGGACATGACGAAGTAAGCCTTTCCCTGTTTTTTCATCATATGGCTCCATCTGATATTGCTCCATAAATGACAGGATGGTTTCCAGAATCTCCTGATTCTGCTCTACTCCCAGTGCACAGTCTGTATTTGCAATAATATCGTGAGTACGGCCTGCATAAAACCCTGTCACTGTCACTCCATTTTTATCTTTTCCAAACGGGAACTGCGCCTTATTTCTGTAGTGAAATGGGATTTCCATTCCCACGATCGGATCTGCAATTTTTTCCAGCAGTTCTGGCGAAAAGCCGCCGATCCTCTCCAGATTTCCCAACACTTTTCTGTTTTTAAACTCCAGCTGCTTCTCATAGGAAATCTGCTGAATCTGACATCCTCCGCACTGTCTTGCGAATTTACACTTCGGCTCCACTCTGTCTTTGGACGGTTCGATAATCTGTATCATTCTCGCATATCCATAATTTTTCTTGGCTTTCATAATTTTTGCTTCCACCACATCACCGATGACCGCATCCTTGATAAACAGCGTATAGCCGTCAATTTTTCCGATTCCTTCCCCGTTCACTCCGATATCTTCAATCGTCACCTTTACTACATCATTCTTCTGCATCTGTTTTTCTCCTTTATCTGAAAAAAGAGGGCGCACAAAATTTCTTTTGGTCACCCTCTTTTGTTTCTCTGTCTCTAAATGGAACTTCTTCTCAGGTTTGTCTCAAACATCCGGTTGTAACCCAGCCAGTCATTTCCCGGTTTATTTTTAAAGATCTCCGTCAGAGTCTGCATCTTGGCATCTGCATTATCTGCCAGATTCAATGCCATCGCCTCTGCGAGGGCCGGCTTTTTCGGAGAACCATACTCCAGCTCCCCATGATGGGAAATAATACAATGCTTCAATTCACTTCCCAGTTTTTCCGGAAATCCCGGAATCTCTCTTATCGCATCATTCATCATCTCAACACCAATGATGATGTGCCCCAGAAGCTGTCCGTCATCCGTATAATCATTATCCGGAAATGCAGAAAGCTCTTTTGTCTTTCCAATATCGTGGCACATTGCCGCCGTATAAAGAAGATCTCTGTTCAAGATTTCATAGGTGTCCGCAAAATACCGACACATCTTCACAACACTTAACGTATGTTCCAGAAGTCCTCCTGCAAATCCGTGATGAACTGTTTTTGCCGCAGAATGTCCTTTAAACACGCGGATAAACTCCTCATCTTTCACAAAATAATATTCCAGCAGCTGACGCAGCCACGTGTTGGAAATTCCACGGATAAATCCGAGCAGCTCTTCATACATACTGTCCACACTCTTCTCAGAAGTCGGCATATAATCTGCTGGATTGTATTCACCATCTTCTGCTTTTCTGATCTGACGGATGTTCATCTGCAGACTTCCGTTATAACTTATCACATCACCAAATACTTCGATGAAATCCTTCTCATCATACTCTGCGATCCCCTGAGAATTCGGATCCCATACTTTTCCATCCAGTGTTCCCGTCTTATCCTGTAAAATCAGATTGTCATAAGGCTTTCCGTTTCTTGTCTCCGCGGAACGTCTTCCTTTACACAGGTATACATTCCTGATTGTCTCGCCTTCATGTAAATCCTTGATATATCTCATAATAATTTTGTTTCCTCTCTATTTTTGCTATTCTTTACTCACGGCTGTCAAGTACCAGCTGAAACGAAATCTCCACGTATCCTCCTGCACCGAGACGTTTTCCCTGAATCCGGATCGTATCTCCCGCTTTACACTTCTGGAGTACCTTTTCATACTGAGCCATAGAGGCAATCTCCTCGCCGTCCACAGACTGGATTACATCACCGCTCTGGATTCCCGCTGCCATTGCCGGAGAGTTCGCCTGTATCTGGGTCACATACATTCCGGACGGCACCTGCTTTGATTCGGAAATATCACTGCTGACCGTCACTCCGTAAATCCCTGCATAGGGAACCGACTGACTGTTTAAAAGCAGTTCCATGATCGGTTTTAAATCAGAAATACCATATGCATTGGCAGTATGCCCCTGATTCTCTGTCCAGATCTCGGAATCAATGAGTCCGATGATCTCCCCGTCCAGATTACACAGAACACCGGAACTAAAATCCGCTGACGGAATATCTGTCGCCAGAACGCTGAATGTATGATCCGGAATTGCTTTTTCATGTGCGTTAGAACTGATCATACCATATCCTGTTCCATCTGAATATCCAAATGTATCTCCAAGGGCGATCACCGGATCTCCCTCTGCCACTATATTTGAATTTCCGAGAACCGCTGTTTTTATCTCATCCCACGTGCTTTCAGAAATCAGATTTCTTCTGACACCAAACACCGCCAGATGACTGTTTTTATCCTGCTTTTTCAGCGATGCTTCACAGGTGCTGCCATCTGAAAACTGCACATTCCAGACAGTGGATTCCCCACAGACAGAATTGTTGCTGAGGATCAAAAGCTCCTGTCCATTGTCTGCTGCGATCAGCCCTGTACATCCCATATCTTCATTATTTACATCCTTTGTAAGATTCGCCGCATCCTGCTCACCCCGGACCGTGACCACACTTTTTGCGGCCTCTGCTGCAATCTGGTAAACACTCTGCATCATGGCTTCATAATCTTCTGCTCTCAGACTCTTCTCCTGCGAATCCTGCTCCTGCGCCTCGTCTTCTTCCGGATGCGTCTCTTCACTGTCTTCCGGAATGGTCACAGTTTTCGGAGATCCCGGAAATAAGTTCTGTACCCACGGATTCAGGGCATAAAAACCCAGACAGGCAAACGCACCTACCACGATTCCGTAAACAGCCAGTTTCAGAAGCTGTTTTCTCACCTGTTTTCCGGTGATCGGTTCCGGCTTGATCGTCTCCTGCAGAAAAGAAAAACTATCCTCTTTTTGCTCTTCATTCAAGTCTTTGGGGGACTTTTCTTTTGGGTCTTCATTCCACGGCATAATTGCTAATCTCCTCTGCTGTATAGTATAACCGATTCCCCCGGATTGTTCAATATTTATCCTTTTCATTCCCCCACAAATAAGGTAAAATATAGCTGTGAGTTCGAATTATAAAAGGTGAAAGAATATGAATCAAAAAACATTGACAAAATTAGAATATTATAAAATCACTGCGCTTTTAGAGGAACAGGCTTCTTCCATGCGCGGAAAACAGCTTTGCCGCAAGCTGAAACCGATGACCGATCCGGAAAAGATCAACACTGCACAGGAGCAGACCGAAGCGGCATTTACACGGATCGTCAAAAAGGGACGCATCTCTTTTGGCAATGCATTCCCCATCGGAGAGTCTTTAAAACGTCTGGAGATTGGCGGTGCACTTGGATGCGGAGAGCTTCTTCGCATCTGCAAAGTTTTACAGAATGCCGGAAAAGTAAAGGCTTACGGACGTCACGACACACAGGAAGAGCTTTGTGACTGCCTGGATGTCTATTTTGAACAGCTGGAACCTCTGTTTCCTCTGACTGCCGAGATTGAGCGCTGTATTCAGGGGGAAGACGAGATCAGCGATGATGCCAGCAGCACATTAAAGAATATCCGCCGCAGCATCGGACACATCAACGATAAAGTTCATGCAACTCTGACAAATCTGGTGAACGGTTCTCTGCGCACCTATCTGCAGGATCCGATCATCACCATGCGCGGAGACCGCTACTGTGTTCCGGTCAAAGCCGAGTATCGCAGTCAGGTCAACGGGATGATCCACGATCAGTCCTCCACCGGTTCTACACTGTTTATCGAGCCGATGGCAGTCGTAAAACTGAACAACGACCTCAAAGAACTGTATGCGAAAGAACAGGAAGAAATTCAGGTCATCCTCGCCCGTCTCAGCGAAGAGACCGCGCAGTATATTGAAGAGATCCGCACGGATTACCGTATTCTGACGGATCTTGATTTTATCTTTGCCCGCGGTGCACTGGCACTTTCTATGAATGCCAGCCGTCCGATCCTCAACACAGATGGACGCATTCACATCCGTGAGGGAAGACATCCTCTTCTGGATCCGAAAAAAGTAGTTCCGATCACGGTTTCTCTGGGAGACGATTTTTCTCTTCTGATCATTACAGGACCAAATACCGGCGGAAAGACGGTATCTTTAAAAACCGTAGGACTTTTTACCCTGATGGGACAGTCCGGCCTTCACATCCCTGCCAGAGACCGTTCTGAACTGGCAGTGTTTAAACAGGTCTATGCAGATATCGGAGATGAGCAGAGCATTGAGCAGAGCTTGAGTACCTTCTCTTCTCATATGACAAATATTGTCTCTTTCCTGCATGATGTAGATGAGAATTCTCTAGTTCTGTTTGATGAGCTTGGAGCCGGAACGGATCCTACCGAAGGAGCCGCGCTGGCCATCGCCATTCTCTCCTATCTGCACGGACGTGGAATCCGCACCATGGCTACCACTCATTACAGTGAATTAAAGGTTTACGCACTTTCCACTCCCGGAGTTGAGAATGCCTGCTGTGAGTTTGACGTAGAAAGTCTGCGCCCGACCTACCGCCTTCTGATCGGAATCCCGGGAAAGAGTAATGCATTTGCGATTTCCGGTAAGCTCGGCCTTCCGGATTATATCATCGAAGATGCCAAAACCAGACTTTCCGAACAGGATGTCTCATTTGAGGATCTGATCTCAGATCTGGAGACAAGCAAACGCACGATTGAAAAAGAACAGGAAGAGATTGCAGCATATAAAAAAGAAATCGAAGCACTGAAAAGTCAGGCGCAGCAAAAACAAGAACGCATCGAGGAACAAAGAGAGCGGATTCTTGCCGAAGCCCGCGAAAAGGCAAATACAATCCTGCGCGATGCCAAAGATGTAGCTGATGAGACGATTAAAAATTTCCGCAAATTCGGAAAAGAAAATATTTCAGCCGCCGAAATGGAAAAAGAAAGAGAACGTCTGCGCAAGAAGATGAAGGAAAATACCGCATCTTCATCTTTGAAAGTACAGAAACCGAAAAAGGAATACAAACCAACTGATTTCAAACTCGGAGAATCTGTAAAAGTACTGAGCATGAATCTGACCGGAACCATCAGTTCCCTTCCGGATTCCCGCGGAAATGTGACAGTGCAGATGGGAATTTTAAGATCTCAGGTTCACATTTCAGATCTGGAGATTATCGAAGAGGCGAATCCTTATGCACCAAAATCATTCAAACGTACGTCAAAAGGCAAGCTGAAAATGAGCAAATCTCTGTCCGTGAGCCCTGAAATCAATCTGCTTGGAAAGACTGTAGACGAAGCAGTTTCTGAGCTGGACAAATATCTGGATGATGCTCTGCTGTCCCATTTAAGCACAGTACGGGTAGTACACGGAAAAGGAACCGGAGCACTCCGAAAAGGAATTCACGAATTCCTGCGCCGTCAGAAGCATGTTAAGTCCTACCGTCTCGGGGAATTCGGAGAAGGAGACGCCGGCGTCACGATCGTGGAGTTAAAATAAACGGGGTTATAAGAGAGGAGTATTTATGATTGCAAAACAGAAAATTTTAATTGTGGATGATGATGAGAATATCGCAGAACTGATCTCGCTCTATCTGATGAAAGAGTGCTTTGATACGAAAATTGTGTCAAACGGGGAGGATGCGCTGTCTGCCTTTGAGACATATCAGCCAAATCTTGTTCTTCTGGATCTGATGCTTCCGGGAATCGACGGCTATCAAGTCTGCCGGGAACTGCGCGCCAAATCACAGGTACCGATCATCATGCTCTCTGCAAAAGGAGAAGTATTTGACAAAGTACTGGGACTGGAGCTGGGGGCAGATGACTATATCATGAAGCCGTTTGACTCCAAAGAGATGGTAGCACGAGTGCGTGCTGTCCTGCGCCGTTATCAGCCGGTCAAGCCGGAAGCACCTGCCGCAGAAAAGGTAAAATGTGTCGAGTACGACGGACTTACCATCAATCTTACAAACTATTCCGTACTGTGCGACGGCCAGAACGTTGACATGCCTCCAAAAGAACTGGAGCTTTTATACTTTCTGGCTGCTTCTCCAAATCAGGTATTTACAAGAGAACAGCTTTTGGATCAGATCTGGGGCTATGAATACATCGGCGACACCCGCACAGTAGATGTTCATATCAAACGTCTCCGCGAAAAGATCAAAGATCATCCGGGCTGGGGACTGAGCACCGTATGGGGAATCGGTTATAAATTCGAAGTAAAATAAACAAAAAAGGATGGATACTATGAAAAGTACACTGCGTTTAAAATTTATCATGCTGTATATTATCTTTGGATTTCTCAGTATTTTCACGGTATCCCTTTTGTCGAATCAGCTTCTGCTCAATAAACTAGAACAGGATTCCTCACAAAATATGTACCGGATTGCAAATCAGACTGCGACCTCCTACCTGCCCTCATACTTTTCAAATGATCTTTCAGCCTGGTCTGTTCATTCTCAGCTGCAGGCTATGCAGCTGTATCTGAACGCGTCCGTCTGGTTTGTCAAAACAGACGGCACATTGATTACTTCTGCCCCTCTGGATGGAACCGAAGCCCCGGAACAGATCCTGGAATTCGACCCTGCCGAGATCGGAAACAATCAGTTTATCTCCGGAAATTATCATGGATACTTTGAGGAAGATGTAATTACTGTCATGGCACCTGTCACCCAGGACTTTTCTGTGCAGGGCTATCTTTTGATCCATCGTCCGATCGAAAGCCTGAAGCAGACATGCCATTCTCTGATCCTGCCGGTATACATTACGATGGCCGTGATCTATCTGCTGTCCTTTCTCTTTCTGATTGGGTTTGAATTTTTTGTATTCCGTCCACTGAGACAGATTACAGAAGCGGCAACTCAGTATGCATCCGGAAATCTGACCTATGAGATTCCTGTAACAACGCACGACGAGATGGGATATCTTTCTGCTTCTCTGAATTACATGTCCTCACAGCTTAAGGATATGGAGGAATACCAGAAAAAGATTGTAGCGAATGTCTCTCACGACTTCCGTTCTCCGCTCACCTCGATCAAAGGCTATGTGCAGGCGATGACTGACGGCACGATTCCGCCCCAGTTGCATCAGAAATATTTGAATATCATTCTCTTTGAGACGGAACGTCTGACAGATCTGACACAGGATCTTTTGACACTCAACGAGTTTGACCGGAATGAAATGATCCTGGACAAGACAGAGTTTGATATCCAGCAGATGATCAAGAACACTGCCGCCTCTTTCGAAGGCACCTGCACAAGCAAACGGATTTCCATTGAGCTTCTGCTTCTGGCAGGCAATATTCTCGTGTATGCAGACCGACGGAAGATTCAGCAGGTTCTTTACAATCTCATTGATAATGCGATCAAATTCAGCGGAAACGACTCTTCGATCACGATTGAGGTCACCGAAAAGAATGAGAAGGTTTTTGTTTCTGTCAAGGATACCGGAATGGGAATTCCAAAAAAAGAACTGAATAAAATCTGGGAACGCTTTTACAAGTCCGACCTGTCCCGCGGAAAGGATAAAAAAGGAACCGGCCTCGGACTTGCCATCGTCAAAGAGGCCATTCAGGCTCACGATGAACATATCAATGTCATCAGCACAGAGGGCGTTGGCACAGAGTTCATCTTCTCTCTGACGAAGGTTTAAATCCTTACAGGTCTCTTTTGTTAAATATGAAAACAGCTGCTGCAAGATTCACGATACCAACAAGCAGTGTGACTGCAATCGCCGCAAAATAGTCCTTGATATCAACACTTCCCGCAAGCAGAGGTACCCCATCCAGCAAATGGATCGGGAGTGCCTCTTTTATTTTCGGAATGAAGCTTAAAATATAGCAGAATGCAAATCCGCCTCCTACACCGAGTAACGCAGATGCTGCTGTATTACAGCAGACAGACGAAACAATGGATTCAGACGACACTTTGCGTGATAAAATCAACCTTAATTCTATTCGCTAAATCCATAATTTTTGAATCAATGAGTTTTATTGTCTTCTGGAATTCTTCATCGCTTTTTCCAGTAGGATCCTCCAATCCCCAATCCTCCCTGTGCCTGCATGAAAAAGTCGGGCAGTTCACATTACATCCCATTGTGATCACAATATCTACAGGAGGGATATCTGACAACAGCTTTGAGTACTGTGTTTCTTCCATATCAATCTGGTATATTTCCTTCATTAAGCGAACTGCATCCTGATTGATCTGCGGTTTCGTTTCTGTTCCGGCAGAATAACTTTCAAAGACATCACTTGCAAGATATTTACCAAGCGCTTCCGCAATCTGACTGCGACATGAGTTGTGAACACATATAAAAGCCACTTTCATTTTATCCATATCTGTTACGCCTCCTTCTCTTCCAATATTCTTTTTAATTCCTTCATCCTTTTTTTCAAATAATTCCATAATTCACGTTCTCCTTTAAATAAATACTGCGCTGAAGATATTAAAAGTATAACCGACAATGATAATCCCTGCCGTGCATATCCCAATAAATAATACCAGTAATTTTGGTTTTACAGCTTTTTTCAGCATGATCAAAGACGGCAGACTTAATGTTGTTACTGCCATCATAAATGATAAAATTGTTCCCAGCTCTGCACCTTTTGATAACAAAGCTTCTGCAACAGGGATTGTACCGAATATATCCGCATACATCGGGATTCCAACCAGCGTTGCTAAAATCACACCAAAAGGATTCCGACTTCCCAAAACACTCTCGATCCAACTTTCCGGAATCCAGTTATGGATCACTGCTCCTATTCCTACCCCAATCAGAATGTATGGAAATACTTTTTTAAAAGTTCCTATCACCTGCTTTTTGGCATATTGTACCCTGTCCTTTTTGGTTAATGTCGGTGAACTGATATCAACACTTCTTGCATTTTTTACAAAATCCTCTACATATTTTTCCATATGCAGTTTTTCAATCAATGTCCCGCCGATAACCGCAATGACCAGCCCGAGAATAACATAAGCCGCTGCAACTTTCGCTCCAAAAATACTCATCAGCAATACAAGACTTCCCAGATCAACCATAGGAGAAGAGATCAAGAACGAAAAGGTAACTCCCAATGGCAATCCGGCACTTGTAAATCCGATAAACAACGGAATGGAAGAACAGGAACAAAAAGGAGTAACTGTTCCCAGTAAAGCGGATATCACATTTGCTCCTATTCCGTCAAATTTTCCTAAAATCTTCTTACTTCTTTCCGGTGGAAAATAACTCTGGATATATGAAATCATAAAAATCAACAAGCATAACAAAATTGTAATTTTGACCACGTCATACAGAAAAAATTGAATACTTCCGCCCAGGCGGCCGCCGATATCCACACCTGCCACAGATAATACATCGCCGATCAACAGATTCAGAAACTTCATCCCCAGTATCTGATCCTGAAAAAATATCCAGATTGTATTTAAAAATTCCAAAAAATCACTCCTCTTCTTTGATATATCAACTTTTTTTGATGTATTGAGGTTTTATAAAAGCCATCCGAAGATGACCTCTATCAACAGCATTTTGACTGCTTTTCACTTTCTGGTGTTGTCAGTTCCAACAGACGTCTGGAAGCATACTCACTTCCACTTTTACTGAGACTGTAATGTGTCCATTTTCCTTCTTGCCTGCTGACTACCAGCCCTGACTCGCAAAGTATTTTCATGTGATAGGATAAAGCGGACTGTCCGATATTCATATACTCAATTAAAACACAGGCGCACTTTTCACCGCTTTTCAAATGGTTTAAAATCGCCAGTCGTTTTTCATCACAAAGTGCTTTGAAAATCTTTACATCTTTTGAATAATCATCCATACCCTTCACCTTACATCAAATATTTTTGATATGTGTATCATACCTCTGAATGCATCTTTTGTCAATATACATATCAACTTTTTTTAATATGTCTTTTTACCCGATCCAATCTTCATGCAATACTTTCATTCCCATGAAGTCCCTTCCCTTGGATCCATGGAAATCGCTGCCGGATGTACAAAATAACTTTGCATCCTGCGCCACCCTATATATCCATTCTTTTTCAGAAGAATCAAATGCTGAATAATTTGCTTCTATTCCGTCCAGACCGCACGTTTTTAAATATTGCAGAATCACCTGAATTTCTTCTTTTTCCAATTTTCGTTTTTCAAAATTGCGATAAACAAAGAGGGGATGTGCCCACACAGCACGTCCCCCGGCTTTATGAATCAATCGAATCGCCTGCTCTATTGAAATATTAGCGGCATTCAACAAAGACTCAAACACTTCCAGAACCCTCTGTTTTCGCGCCTCCAGTGCTTTGATCAGATCCGGATCATTCTCATCAAAGCCATAGCCGAGCAGATGAATGGAAAATGGCAGAGAAACCGTATCCAGAGTCTTCTCCTGGCATGTAAATTCAATCCCGGAAATAAATGTGATCCGATCTCTGCTAAGCATCCTTGCTTTTTGGATTCCGTCAATCGTATCGTGATCCGTCAGAGAAAACCTTGTGATCTTCTTCTCCAACAACATAGGAAGAATCTCTTCTATTTATAGAGCATATTTTTAATGGACGCATCTTCCATATTCTCGTTTGTCACCCACACATATCCTGTGTCCACAAGAGCTTCGTTTCCTGTCTGAAGGATACTCCTTGCTGCTGCCACTACAGAAGCATAACCAATTCCAAATGGATTCTGCACTGCAAGCCCTTCAATCTCCCCATTTTTCAATGCCTCGATCTGAGCTTCTCCGGCATCAAATCCTGTAAGAACAATTTCATCTGTCTTTTCTGCCTCTTTCAAGGCTGACAATCCAAGCTGCACTGCCGTAACATTCGTTCCGAACATTCCTTTGAGATTTGGATGCTGTTCCATATAATACAGGATCACATCTTCATCGCTGAGATCATCTGCTGTGATCTCCGGTTCCTCTGCCTTCTTTGCAGCATTCTTTTGCTCTGCAATCTCTTTTTTCAGATCATCCATCTGGTCACAGTAAATCGTATCTACAATCTGCACATTCGGATGTTCGCTCTTGATTTCTTCCTGAAATCCTGCCAGACGCTCTTTTGCCGCTTCCGAATTACTGTCAGACGCCAGAAGCAGAACCTCTCCCGCATCCTCAATTCCATTGCACAGCTGATATGCGACTGTTTTTGCAGCCTCTGTATTGTTCGTCTTTACAGTACACTGGATTCCCTGATACGTATTTCCGGAGTCCAGAGCAATGACCGGAATCCCATTCTCTGCTGCCGCATCAAACTGTACCTTACATGCATCCTCATCAATACTTGCTATTCCTAACGCATCCGGATACCGCGCCAGTTCTTCATCCAGAATATTGACCTGTTCATCAATATCCTCTCCGTCCGGTGCATTAAAGGTTGCCTTGATCTTATCTTCCCCACTGTATCCAAAAGTCTTATTCAGATCCTTTACCGCCTGTTCCACACCTTTTTTTACTTCTTTCCAATAAGACGAGTTCTCATCCTTTCCGATGATCGATATATAAGTACCCGGCTCCAGATTAAGCCCCTGTATATTGCTGTAAGCTGCCGGTGTCACAAAATCCAGATTAGCCTGATACGAAGGCTCCTCTGTCTTATCTCCTGTAAAAGTCGGAGTCTCCTCCTTTTTGCTGCAGGCACTGGCTGCCAGGGCAACACACAAGATCGCCGGTATCACTGCTCTTAATTTTCTTGTCATATCAAAACCTCCAGTATAAACTGTCTTTTCACAATAGCTTATCCCCCTTATGTATCCCGTAATACATGATTTCGGCGGGCGGACTTCGTCCGATAAGGTATACTATACACGATTTCTGTGAAAAAAAAAGAAATATTTTCTTAATTTTTGAAAAATTTTATATTTTTACTCTTTAAATTGCATTTGATTTTAACCATAAATTCACAATGATAATGCTTGTATATTTCCCTCATTTGTATTAAAATGTTGGTAACGGTAACGGCAATCCTTTATCGTAATTCCAAAGAAGGAGGATACATATTATGGCACACGTAATTAGTGATGAATGTGTAAGCTGTGGTTCTTGCGAAGGCGAATGTCCAGTAGGAGCTATCTCCGAAGGCGATGGCAAATACGAAATCGATGCTGATGCTTGCGTTGACTGCGGAGCATGTGAAGCTGCCTGTCCTACAGGAGCTATTTCAGCAGAGTAATTTTTAATATTTGCGAGTGATCACAAGCATGAAAAGAGCATTTTGAATCTCAGATTCAGGATGCTCTTTTTCATATCTTTAAAATCGCTGCTGTTCCCAGTAATCTCAAGTCACTTCCTGACACAATTTGACGAACGGTTTCTAAGGCGTTTTACACCCCCTCATGCTATAATAATACCGAAAACAGATCATAGGAGGTATATTTTAATGGGCGAGGTCAGATTTATGATTTCTGAAGCGGCAAAACAGGTTCATGTAGAATCTCACGTTCTGCGTTACTGGGAGGAAGAGCTTGAGCTTGTCATCGGACGCACAGAAATGGGACATCGATATTATACCGAAGATGATATACAACTCTTTTGCTGTATTAAAAAACTAAAAGATGCCGGAATGCTTTTAAAGGACTTAAAGCCTCTCATTCCGGAATTAAAATCAACCAAACTAAAGCTTCAAAAGACAGAGGCATTAAAAAAAGCAGCTCTGAAAAAAGAAACGACTGCCCCGACTGTATCAGCTCCCGCTGCGGTTTCTGCTCCGGCGGCTGTATCAACTCCAGCAGCCATCTCCGAAGCAGAAGTCGTGCCGGTCACTCAACTGGAACAGGTCCGTTCTCTGATCGGAGATGTATTGACAGAGGTCGTCGTGTCCAACAATGAAGAATTAAAAAAAGACATCAGTAAGTCTGTCACTACTGATGTCATACGAGAAATGGACTTCCTCTTCCAGGCAAAAGAACGGCAGGAAGAAGAACATTTCCGCAAACTGGACACGCTGATCCGCCAGCAGCAGGCGAACCGCAAAGAGGCGGCCCGCGAACATCCGCTCGGCAGATTAAAAAATATGTTCAATCACTGCTGATCCTGACGAAGTTCATTTCCAAAACGGGTGTACTGCGGCATCCATGCCAGTCTGACGGTTCCAACCGGACCGTTTCTCTGTTTTGCAATGATGATTTCCGCAATATTTTTGTCTTCTGTATCAGGAATATAATAATCCTCACGATAGATAAACATACAGACATCGGCATCCTGCTCGATGGCTCCGGACTCACGAAGGTCGGAAAGCATCGGGCGTTTGTCCGTTCTCTGTTCTACCGCACGGCTCAACTGAGACAATGCGATCACCGGAACATTCAATTCTCTTGCCAGTCCTTTTAGAGAACGGGAGATTTCGGAAATCTCCTGCTGACGGCTTTCATTGCTTCTTCCACCACTTCCGCTCATCAACTGCAGGTAGTCGATGATGATCAGATCCAGACCGTGCTCTAACTTGTACTTACGGCACTTGGAACGCATCTCTGTAATAGAAATACCCGAAGTATCGTCAATGATCAGTTTTGATTTTCCGATCGTACCGGCACCTTCGATCAGTTTTTCCCAATCCGAATCTTTCAGATTTCCGGTTCTCAGTATCTGCGCATCTACATGAGCCTCCAAAGAGAACAGACGATTTACAAGCTGTTCCTTGGACATCTCAAGACTGAAGATGGCAACGGCCTTCTCCTGACGGAACGCCACATGCTGGGCAATGTTCAGTACAAATGCTGTCTTTCCCATAGACGGACGCGCCGCCACCAGAATCAGATCCGAACGCTGCAGACCGGAGAGTTTGTAATCCAGATCAATGAAGCCTGTCGGAATTCCGGTTACCGTTCCTTTTGTCTTGGATGCTTTCTCGATCACTTCCAAAGCATTTAACACAACCTGCTTGATCGGCGTATATTCCTGACTGTTTCCATGCTGTGCCAACTCAAAAATCCGCTTTTCCGCAGCATCCATGATCACATCCAGCGGTTGATTCTCCAGATAACAGTTGTTTGCAATCTCTTCATTGATCTTGATCATCTTCCGAAGAGTTGCTTTTTCGCGGACGATCTCTGCATAATACTTGATATTTGCCGAGGTCTGGGCGTTGACCAGAAGTTCTCTTGCAAACTCCAGTCCGCTGATCTCCGGCGGAGCATTTTTCTCTTTCAAATGCTCCTGCAGTGTGATCAGATCCACCGGCTTCCCTGCCTGAAACAATTCTACCATCGCATCAAACAGCATTCCGTATGCACTCTGATAGAAATCCTCCCCTGTAAGCATCTCAGCTGCGACCATAATTGCATCTTTATCCATCAGCATGGCGCCCACAACCGCCTGCTCCGCTTCTGTGCTGTGGGGCAATATTCGTTTAATCGCTGCTTCCATAAACTCTATTTCCCCTTATGCTTCTTTCACGGAAACATTCAACTCTGCTGTCACTTCCGGATGCAGTTTTACAGATACGATATGTGTTCCCAGTGTTTTAATCTGCTCTTTCAGCTGAATCTTCTTTTTATCAATATCCAGATGCATCTGCTCTTTGACTGCCTCTGCAATCTCCTTGCTGGAAACAGAACCGAATGTTCTTCCGCCTTCACCGACTTTCATGGTAAGTACAACTTTTCCTGCTCTGAGTTCCTCTGCCAGTTTTTTCGCTGCATCCAGGTGCTCCTGTGCAACCTTGGCTTCATTGTTCTTCTGCAGCTTCAGGTCATTGAGATTTTTCCCGTTTGCTTCTACCCCAAGCTTTTTCGGCAGAATAAAGTTTCTCGCATATCCGTCATTTACATTGACAACCTCTCCTTTTTTTCCAAGAGCTTTTACATCCTGTAATAAAATCACTTTCATTTTATATATCTCCTTCCTCTATCATCTGGTCGATCGTTACCTTTAGCGCCTCGATCGCCTCTTTTACGTTTGTATGTTCAAACTGTGCGCCGGCTGAATTGATATGACCGCCTCCGCCCAGTTTTTCCGCTATGATCTGCACGTTTACTTCGTCTATAGAACGTGCGCTCAGGAAAATCCTTCCATCATACACTGTCAGCACAAAAGATGCCTTGATACCATTGATATCCAGCAGCTCATTTGCTGTCTGTGCCGCCAGTACCGTCGGACTTGCAATGTCACTCGGACACTCTGCAATGGCATACTGTTCTCTGTAGACCTCTGCCATACGCATCGCCTCTGCCTTGGCACGGTAAGACTCCATATCGTCCCGGAACATCTTTCTGACCCGGGTAATGTCCGCTCCGCAGCGTCTTAAATATGCCGCCGCCTCAAATGTACGGACACCGGTACGGTTCATAAAATTCCTCGTATCGATCATGATTCCTGCATACAGGCAGTCTGCCTCAATGGACGGCACCTTGATATCATCCACAATATACTGCAGGACTTCTGCCACCATCTCACAAGTGGAGGACGAATACGGCTCAATATAGGACAGGACCGCATTGTCGATCACCGTACTGCTCTGCCGGTGATGATCCAGCACCGCAATGGTCTTAGATCTCTTTAAAAGTTCCGGACACTCTGTCATCTGTGGTTTGTTCGTATCTACCACCACGACCATAGCGCTGTCTGAAATATAATCCAGCGCTTCTCCGGAAGTCAGGAAAATATCTTTTCCATACACACTGCTCTGCGCGATCTCATCATACAGAGGCTTGATCGAAGTACTCACGTCGTTGATCACGATATGCGCCTTCTTTTCCAAAGCAACAGCAGCTCTGTAAATTCCCATACACGCTCCAAAAGAGTCCGGATCTGAAATCTTATGTCCCATAACAATAACCTGATCCTTTGCCACAATGAACTCTCTGAGCGCCTCTGCCTTAACACGGGCTTTAACTCTCGTATTTTTGGCTGTCTGCTCTTTCTTACCTCCAAAATATGTGATTCCTTTACAATCCTTGATCACCGCCTGGTCTCCTCCTCGTGCCAGTGCAAGATCGATCGCCATACGGGCATAATTGTAGCTCAGCGCATAAGTTGCTGTATTCAGTCCTAATCCGATACTCAAAGTAGCGGATCGGGCATTTCCGATGTTGACCTGCTTGACTTCTTCCAGGAGCGAAAACCTATCAGCTTCAAACTTACGGTAGCTTTCTTTTTTCACAACAAAGAAATATTTATCATTCTCCAGTTTTTTTACAATTCCGTCCACATCGTTGATATACTTATTAATCTTTCTGTCGATCAGAGCGACCAAAAGAGACTGACGGACTTCTTCCACGCTCTCCATCACTTCATCATAGTTGTCAATGTAGATCAGCCCGGCAATAAGCCTCTGATCTTCATTTTCACGGATGTAAGAATTCAGTTCTGTCACATCCCTCATATAAAGTGCGATAAAATACTCTTTTTCTTTCGGAATCTGCAGCATCCGCTCACTCTCGCTGAAGCCCTCAAGGGAAATCCGGCGCAGCTCCACCTGATAATCCCGCTCCTTATATGTGATCTCCAGCTCGCTTCTGGTCTCATCATCTTTCGGAAAAATTCCCTTATTCAATTCCGGGATTACCTTCTGGATAAACTTTTCTCTTCCATCCACGATTTCCGAAAAACGGTCATTCTTCCATAAAATATGTCCATCCTCCAGAATGATCGCATAGGGAACGGTCAACTCCTTTAACAGCGTGTTCTGAATTCCCTTGTACTGTGTTGAGAACTGGATCAAATCTGCCAGAATAAGAGAGCGGTTGTAAAAATATAACAATCCAACGATCACTACATAAATAATGACGAATACCGTCATCGTAAGTCCGGCTTTTTGATCCGTCATATACATCCAGATATTCATTGCCAACAGTAAGATCGTCATGATCAGCGGCCACTGCATGTACATCCTCAGCTGCCCTTTTAAACGCATGTTTTTGTTCTTCATGATTTCCTATCCTCTATCCATACTTTCATTTGCACAGCCTCCCCATACGCTGTGATTCCACAAACTCAGTCTTAGTATACCACTTTTTTGTCTCCATGTCAGCTTTCATCCACATCCGGTTCCTTCGGCCGATATATCTCACCGGATTCCCGGTCAACAGCAATTCCCTTTTTTTCCAGATGCTCATAGACATCCCCACGGAGAAGTGCATACAGCACGGAAACGATTGGAATGAAAACCAGCATTCCCACGATTCCCATCAGACTGGCTCCGATACTGACCGCTGCCAGCACCCAGATAGACGGAAGTCCCACAGAACTGCCCACCACTCTCGGATAGATCAGATTTCCCTCGATCTGCTGAAGGATCAGGAACATGATCACAAAAACCAAAGCCTTCATCGGCGCCACCGTCAGAATCAGAAATGCTCCCACTACGCAGCCAATAAATGCCCCGAAAATCGGAATCAGCGCAGTAAACGCGATCAGAACACCAATGAGCATCGCATATGGCATCTGCAGGATTCCCATACAGATCACAAACATCGTTCCCAGAATCACGGCCTCCAGACACTGTCCTGTCAGGAAATTCGAAAATGTACGGTAACTCAGAGAACAAACATCCAGAACCTTTTTCACCAGATCTTCTTTCATGTATGCATACATCACTTTCCGGATCTGAATATTTAATTTTTCTTTCTGCAACAAAATGTAGCACGCAAAAACAAACGCAATCACAAAGGTTGTAATTCCACTGGCAATCCTTCTTGCCACTACAAACGTAGAGCCAAGAACGCTGCTCGCTCCACTCGTAAAAAACTTCACGACTTCATTTATTATTTTGTCCCAATCCAGAGTCAGACTGTCCAGCCATTCTTTGATTTCCTTATTGTTATGGAAAATCTCTTCTGCCCAGCTCTGCGCTTTCGGCATAAATGACTGTATTCCTTTCCCGATCGATATAAAAGTGTCCCCCAGCTTCGGAAGCACTCCGAATACCACCAGCCCGATCACACTGACTACTACGATCAGCGTAATGATCAGACTGATCGGACGGGCCAGCCTCTGTGCCACTTTTTTATTTTTCATCATTTGATTTTGAAACAGCTTTTCTTCAAAAAAACTCATCGGAACATTGATCACAAATGCAATTGCACCGCCTAAAAGAAACGGATATACAATTCCCACTCCCTGTCCAAGCACATCCAGAATTAATGAATAATTCCACAATGCGATCAGAAGAATCACTGTAAACACGATCAGTCCCCGTATCTTTTTTAAATTTTCTTTGTTTAGATTCATACTTTACCTGCTCTTTCTCCTGCCTTGTCAGCCATTTTATTTCCAGTATACTCTGTTTGGAACAGATATCAATCCTTTTATTTTATTTTTATTCTTTCACTGTTTCCCCCGGATAGCTCAATCCAAAATTCAATTCATAATAATTTCCCATACTGTCTCTGTATGCATAAGCCTTTCCGTTCTCATCCTTCATTTCATCCGGCATATACAAATCTTTGTCATATCCCGGAACATCGTTTGGACTGATGCAGACTCCTTCTGCATTCACTGCTAATACCTCTTCTCCCCTCGGCAATGTGACAGGCAGCTTGCCTACCGGCGCAAACCGACCCAAAATGACATCCAGCGTTGCGTTCGGATACGTATCAAATCCTGCTAACAGTGCATCTGACTGCGTTTCCACATTTTTCACCAGCCAGGCAAGTGTAAAATTGATATTCGAAATCACTTTTCCTCCATTTTTATGGACTGCATCTGCAATTCTTTTTATCCTGTCCGCACCTGCCAAAGTCGTCTCTTTGTGTGTTCCTGACTCAGGTTTTCCGTCTGCACTCACATTGCACACTACTTTTTCCTCACAGATATCCAATTCCAGATATCCCTGTGTTGCATTAAAATACTCTCCACTGGACGGAGAAATCATCAGGATCGCAAAGTCCGCTTCCTTCGGATTTTCTGTCAGCATTACACCTGAGAACATTTCTTTCAAAGCCTCTGTAGATTTTTTTGACTGTTCTGCATCTTTATGGAATGCCTCAACATAAATGTTCTTTCCTTTCAGTTTCTCTTCTGTCAAAGGCAGAACATCCTTATTCTTCAAAAGAACTACACTCTGACGGTGTGCTTTCGCAGCTGCATCCCAATCCTTCTGTTCTGCCACTGCTTTCACAGCCTCTTTGGGATCCCTGTATGGATTTTCAAACATACCAAGTTCAAACAGCTCCTGTAAAGTGCGCGCAACCGCCCGATCCAATGCTTCATCCGTCAAGATCAGCTGTTCTTTTTGAAACCCTTCCGGAATCGGATGTGTTTCATAATATGCATTTTTCCCTCTCATATAGGCTTCCATTCCTGCTTCGTTGTCATACAGCCCACTGATAAGATCCACTCCTGCATGATTCACTGCGAATCCAATGCGCTCCGGAATATCCAGCATCTCCACTCCCCAGCTCATATTATGCACAATACCGGTATCGGAATTGATATACCCTTCAAATCCCATCTGTTCTCGGAGCATTTCCTGAATAAACGGACGATTGTATGCGAATCCAAACGGCTGGAATTCCAGTTTTTCCCCATTACAATCCCTCTGCAGTGCGCTCTTCTCTGCTGACGGCTTTGAATAATACGGCATAATAGATGACGTATGATTCTTTACTGCGGCTTTGAACGCCGGTATATGATACTTCTGTAAAGATCCCTCGGTTGCATAGACATTCCACTGTCCTGCTGCATAATGAGGATCAAATCCATTCTCTCTTGCTCCGCCTCCCGGAAAATGCTTCGTCGTTACCGCAACGCCTTGTGGCGTCACACCCTCTGCGCTTCCCTGGATTCTTGGGATGATATGATCCATAATCTCATAAATCAACTCCGGATCCTCCCCGAAAGTACCGTAAGTCCTCTGCCATCTGGGGTCTGTCATCACATCTGCCATATACATATACCCCTTGCGCAGACCACAGGCATTCCATTCTCTGCGGATACAGTCTGCGAACTGATCTGCAACTTCAATCCCGGCGCCCTTTACTGCTGCCGCAATCCCCATCGTCCCCGGCCAGGTGGCAAAAGTACCCACCGCATCATTCATACCAAAGACCATTTCACCATTTTCATTCCTGGAATTCGAAGCTACGCTGACCGGAATAAAATGCTCACACTCTTCTGCCACTGCGTGGAGCTGATTCATCCAGTCTGCCAGATCTTCCGGGGTAGGATTTGCCCGTAAAATCATGTGACGGGAAAACCACTCTTTCAGCAAAGTCGTCGTTCCCGGCAGATGCTGCTCACCGAAAATAGTCTTTCCCCGAAACTCTCCCTCATCCAGCAAACCACTTTCATCCAACACCTTCTCACTCGGCTCAAATGTCATAGGACCGCCTGATGGATATTTCCCCATTCTCCAGTCAGAAATAAACAGCTGTGCAATCTTTTCCTTGACCGTCAGCTCTTTTACATAGGCTTCCGCACGCTCTTTTGCCGGAAGCCTCCAGTCATCGTATTCTTTCCATTCCCCGCTGCCGTCCAAATCTTTAAAATAAAACCCGTCTTTCTCAATCACTTTCCGACCGACTGTTCCGATAGTCGGACCACTTGGATTCTGATAGTATTGAATCTTATCTGATGCTTTTCCTGCCATTATGTCTCCTCCTTTATATCCATTTTCCCTTATTATAACAAAAACTGTTTTCGAATATCTACTGAAAAGTAAATAAAAAAGAACCACCACACAACAATATGTGGTAGTCCTTCCGATGTATTTACGCTCTTTAGAATTAGTCCTGTACGTATGGCATCAGAGCAATGTGTCTTGCTCTCTTGATTGCTACTGTAAGGGCTCTCTGATGTTTTGCACAGTTTCCTGTAATTCTTCTAGGAAGAATTTTTCCTCTTTCAGAAACGTACTTTTTCAGTTTTGCTACATCTTTATAATCGATTTCGTTATTCTCTTTTCCACAGAATACGCAAACTTTTTTTCTTCTGCGTGCAGGGCCTCTCTTTTTGAAGCCGCCTTCTGGTCTGCTACCTTTTTCGTAAGCCATCTTCATTACCTCCTGTTTTGATAACTATGGCTTTTGAAGTTAGTTAAACGGTAATTCTTCGTCGATTCCGTCCGGAATGTTCATGAAACCGTCCCCTGCATCAATACTTGGTGCCGGGCCAGGTGCCGGTGAAGACTGGAATGAACTTCTGTTTGCTTCGCTTTCGGCTCTGCTCTCAGCAAATTCCTGATCCTCTACAATCACTTCTGTTGTGTAGACTCTCACACCGTCTTTGTTTGTGTAGCTTCCTGTCTGGATTCTTCCGGAAACGGAAATTCTCATACCCTGACGGAAATATTTCTCTGCAAACTCAGCAGAACGTCCGAACACAACACACGGAATAAAATCTGCAGTCGGTTCTCCATCTCTTTTGAATCTGCGGTCTACTGCTACTGTATATCTTGCAACTGCAGTTGCACTGTCACCCTGTGAATATCTAACTTCCGGGTCTCTTGTCAAGCGACCCACCAAAACCACTTTATTCATATATACCTCTCTTCTCTTATGCTTCCTGTCTTACGCATAAATATCTGAGTACGTTGTCCATGATGCGGATACGCTGTTCGATCTCACCTGGAACACTCGCGTCAGACTCGAAGTGTACGAAGTAGTAAAATCCTTCTTTCATTTTCTGAATTTCGTAAGCAAATCTTCTCTTACCCCATTCATCAACGTCTGTTACGTTACCACCGAAACGTGTGATCAGTTCTTTCACTTTCTCAATCACAGCAGCTCTGGCATCGTCTTCGATTTTTGCGCTGACAACAACAGCTAACTCATACTTGTTCATGTTCTGCACCTCCTTATGGTCTCTGGCTCCCGGCTCCTCCGGGAACAAGGAAAATTGTGTCCGCTGATAATTCAGCAGTACGTCACAGTTTCCTATTTTACCATAAGAATCTGCTCGTTTCAAGACTTTTTCTTAATTTCTTTTGTATTCTTTTCTACCAGCCTGCGCGCCACCATGATCTGGTGTCCGCATCCCTGACATTTCAGCCGGAAATCAGCTCCCACACGCAGCACCTCCCATTCACAGCTGCCGCACGGATGAGGCTTCTTCATCCGGATTACATCTCCTACATCAAATCTGTCTGCCATGTCCTACTCCTCTTTGATCAAAACTCCCTGCAGAAGAAATCTTTCATCTTCATTGACATTTGTACAAGTAGAAAGACTGACGATCTTGGAATTTCTGTCCACTCCCGGAGACGTCACATAATTGGACGTACTCTTACACTCTGCCAGATATGCTTCAAACTCTTCATCTGTCGTAATATTCAGGTTATAAACTTCTGCCGAATCCTTCACTACTCCTGCAGAAAAAACCTCGTAAGTCCGTGTCTTTCCGTCCGGTGTGTAAATATAGAAATACGGATGCTCTTTATAAAAATCTTCACTTGCATATTCATTCAGCTGGGAGAACATCTCTCCTCCGACTTTCATATTGTGTCCGTAAATAAACGTATTCCGGTCGCTGAAATCATTCTGATTGCGCATATCCATGAAAATTGCTCCCAGTTTGTTGTCATTTGCGGAAAACGTCTTTGTCAGATATTCGTTATTATCTGCACTCTTCACAACCGGATAGCTGATGATCGACGGCTGGTCGAAGCGCAGCCATGCCACGGTATCCGGATTTTCCTGCACCAATTTATCGAAATCCACCTGAAACTTCGGAGCTTCTTCCACTCCCTCCCCAATCTTGTCGCTGACGATGGCAAGATTTTTGATCTCGTCATACTCCTCACCGCCAGTGTAGTACGGAACCATCATCATTGCCAGCTGATACGCGGAAAACACAAACACACAAAGCGCGATCAGAAGCACTGTCAGTGATAATGGATCCCAGCCTTTTTTCTTTTTTCTTTTCTGCTGCTTTTTTTCTTTCATTTCAACCTCTTCTACCTGTTTCATTGTTGTTATTTTTTAAAATCCCAGAGACTCATTCACCAGGATCACTTTGATTCTCCCCGGAATCTGACTGTATCTTGTAATTAAGATCTGAGAACAGATACATCCCTGTTTCTTACAGTCAAAACAGGTTCCGCCCGAAACACACGGCGTCTCTTTCTGAAACCGTTGCGCATTGATCGGCGCCGCCTCATTTCTTGCCCGGTACAGAGCATCCTCCTGTGTCTTGACAACCTTGTTCATCCCCACGATCAGAAGAACATTCTTTGGCCCGTAAGCATAGGCTGCCACCCGGTTCGCCACACCGTCGATATTCACAAGAACGCCGTCTTCACTTACTGCATTGGTGCTGCCCAGAAAGAAATCGGCAAAAAATGCTTGATGCATCATTTCTTCTCTCTCTTTTGCTGTCTCTGCCTGATCTCTGTCATATAACATGTAATCTCCGTTTCGAATGGCATCCATCAGTCCGGCTTCTGCCACGCTCATCGTTCCGCCCCAGCTGATCGTACTACCTTTCGGCATCAGCTCCAGAGCTTTTGCGACTGCCTCTTCCTTTGTCTCTACATAATATGCATCCATATTTCTGCTCTTTAAGGCATTTACAACCCTTGCCCCAAGGACAGCGTTTCTCATGCTTCTGACATCCATCCCGCATTCTCCTTTCTGATCTGTGCAAGCACTCCGTAGATTGCATATGCAACTCCAAACTCTTCATTGGACTTTGTGATATATTTTGAAACCGTCTTCACTTGTGGCATTGCATTCTCCATCGCCACTGTTGCTCCAAAATCCATAGACAGCATGGAATAATCATTCAGACTGTCTCCAAGAACCATCACCTCATCCATCGTATACCCCAGTGATTCGATGTACTGTCTTAAGACCGGTCCTTTCTGTGCCTCCACTGCCGTAATCTCTAAGTTTGTCTTAAAAGAGGAAGCCACTGCCAGTTTTTTATTTTTCTCCAGTTTTTTGCTGATCTTTTCCAGCATTTCCAGGTCGTTGGAATACAAAAATACTTTGTAGACTGATACCTGAGACTTTTCCAGTTCTTGAAATTCGGAGATGATCTTCGTATTTTCTACGATTCTCCGATAGAGAGGGGAAGATAAAACGGCACTCTCATCCGTATCCTGACCGGTATCCATGTGAAACAGCTGGATCTGTTTCAAAAAACTTTCTTCGATTTCTTTTTTCGTTCCGATCCGGTAGTCATAATCTCCGGAACTGAAAATGATCGAAACCGGAAATTCTTTCAGATTTTCGTAAATCTCCTCACACAACTCCATCGAAAGCGGTGCTGTACTGACGATCTGCTGCTTTTGATCCCGCACTTCCGCTCCGCTTCCGACAATATAATCACAGACAATATCTGTTTCTTTTAATTCTTCCATTGCGCCTTTAAAGTTTCGTCCTGTGGCGATCATAAAACGGATTCCCGCATCGCATGCCTCATGGATTGCTTTTAATGTCTCAGGCGCTACTTTATGGTCATTACCAAGAAGAGTTCCATCCATATCGCTTGCTATTACTTTTATCATGGTGTTCTCCTGCTTTCCATTCTTCTGATGTTATTGTTCCCACCAGTAATTTTCTGTTGTTTCATATGTCCATAAGAATTAGCATAATGACTGTCGAACAGAAAGTCAACGATTTTTCATCTGATTTTTATGACAATTTATGATTTAATCCCGGCATTTAACAATGTTTCCACTTCCTCCATCTGCCCGAGAATCTTCTGCTGCCGTTCTTCAAATAAAAGCCCTTTATTATACCGGTAGTACGCATCGGATCCATTTTCTTTGATAAACCACACACTGTAGTAATTCGCATTTAATTCTGTAATAAATGCCACCATCTCCTGGCTCTCTCCAAATGCAGTCTCCAGAAACGCAAACACATGCTGCAGCATACCGGCTGCCTCTTCTGTCTGTTCCTCCAGCCTCTCTGCCTCTGCTTCAAACTGTGCTTTGACTTCGTCATAAACCGCTTCTTTGGAACCGGATGACTCATCCACACGGATTCTGGCTGTTTCAAAAAACGCTTCTGCCTTCTGCATGGTTTTCTCTTCTGTGCGGGTCAGCTGCTCCGCTTTTTTTCCTGCTTCCAGATCCTGCGTGATCTGTCCGATCACCGTTTCCAAAGACCACTCTTCCTGATGTTCCCGATATAAAAGCATGTATTCATAAATTTTCGTAACCATGGCATCTGCCCGATAACAGGCTGCAAACGCCTCGCCAAGACGACCGCTCAAAAGTCCTACGATACTCAGATGCTCATCCAGCGGCGCATTCTTGATCTTCTGAATTATGGACGGATCCCATTCTCCTTTTAACAGATCTTCCACCGCATAATCCTGTTTGTACTTATAATAAAGCGCCAGATAGTTTGCAAAATCTTTTGCGATCATCTTGTGCTGGATATACTGATAGACCACATCCCTGTCCACTGTCTTTTCCAGCATCTCATACACCTGTATCAGTTGGGATAAATCTTCCCAGCCTCTTGCTGTCGCAAATACTTTTCCATCCACGGTATTCTCAATCCGATAAAAATTCTTTCTGCGAATTTCAAGATAAGAGATGACTGCCGGGTGGATTCCCTGACGATATGCATATTCTTTCCATACTTCGAAATTTTCCTCCACATCGATCCGCTTAATACGATCCAGTGTCACCACGTCAAATTCACGTACGGATTTGTTGTACTCCGGTGGATTTCCCGCTGTTACGATAATCCAGCCTTCCGGCACCTTCTGATTTCCAAATGTTTTGCCCTGGAGAAACTGCAGCATCGTCGGCGCCAGCGTCTCCGACACGCAGTTGATCTCATCCAGAAACAAGATTCCTTCCCGAATTCCGGTCTTTTCGATCTTGTCATACACAGATGCAATGATCTCACTCATCGTGTACTCTGTTACAGATACCGTTTTTCCACCGTACTCTTTTTCCTGAATAAACGGCAGCCCTACCGCACTCTGTCTTGTATGATGTGTGATCGTGTATGCTACCAGCCCGATACGGCATTCTTTCGCAATCTGTTCCATGATCTGTGTTTTTCCGATTCCCGGAGGTCCCACCAGAAAGATCGGTCTCTGACGGATCGCCGGAATCCGATAATCTCCAAATTCATCCTTGGCCAAATACGCCTCAATAGAATCTTTAATTTCCTGTTTTGCTCGCTTTATATCCATGTATCTCCTCCCATTTCTGATTCTTCTATAATAAGCTTCAATGCCCAGGCCGGCACGTCCACATCCCGGTAATCCTCCTGCATAAATACAAATGCCGTCTTGTATGCCGGCATTTTCCCCGGATAGATTCCGTAACCGTCTGTAAAATAAAGCAGTCCCTTCAATTCTTCAAATTCATGATTTTCCAACATCTGATCCACATATGCAAACGCCGGACGAAAATCCGTCCCGCCCTCTCCGTACAGCTTTAGATGCTCCATATATTCTTTCAATTCTTCTTTGCTTGTGATCTTTTGGTCAGACTGCACAGTCTCATCACACTGCAGGATATGAATGTTGGTCTTTTTAAAAAAGCTGTCCTCTTCACACAAAATGCCATATGTCTCTTCCAGAAATTTTCGTACCAGATTTCGGGAACAGGACATGGATGTGTCGATCACAATCACAAATTCTGCAACTTTTTTGACTTCTTTTGTTTCCTGCGGTTCGATCAGCGGCATATTTCCGTACATTTGAAGTCCATAACTGTAAAACGTATAATCGAACGTATCCGGATCCACACCGATTTCCTCCCGAAACACCGCAAATTTCCGTAAAAATTCCCCGTAATCCTGTCGTTTCCTGTTTTCGATTTTTACCTGATCCAGAAAATCTCCGGTCTGCCTGGATGCCTCTTTTGAAAATGTCTCCAGATCGGTCTCCATCTCTTCATTGATCTCCTGCCATTTCTGGTTCATCTGCGGGCTTGGCTTCTGATCCGGTTTTTGATTCTCCCAGTATCTGTGGTCATCCTGATAAAACTCCTGCTCCAGCTTCAACAATTCTTTCTCTTCTAACTCCCAGGCAGTCAGAATCCGATAGATACGCTCGGCATTCAGAACTTTTTTCTCTGCTTCCAGCTTCCGGTAGGTCTCCCGTCTGAGAAGACTCCTGGAAAATCGGACACTTCTGTGATAAATCCCATCTATCATATGCTCTGCTGCAATATCACAGCTCAAATTCCAATAGCGTCCGTCCATGCCCTGTTTGATAAAATGTCGGAAAATACAGTGAAACACCATGTGCAGATATCCCCGGTTCACAAGAATCCGATTCTGCCGGTACAAGCCCCCAAGCTGCTGCGGGTGAAAATATATCACTGCTCCATCCGTTCCAAAGGGACTGACAGACGGATCCATCTGATATACAAAACTGCTCAGCGCCACATCCAGAAAACGCATTCCCAGATACAGCTCATCCCTTGCAGCACCTAAAATACTGCTGCCGATCTGTTGAAGCTTTTCGGCTGCTTCTCTACTGTTTTCTTCTTCCATACGCATATATCCCTTCTATTTTATACTGTAAATTTACAACACAAATTTTTTCTTTCTGACCGGCTGCATCTGCTGCCGTTCATTCATAAGCAGACTTAAAATCTCCGGCTTCTGCTTGTCGGAAGCGCACTCGATCGCCAGGTCCAGCCCCTCTGGTGTCCACAGTTTTTCTCCGGAAATCAGGCGTATCCCTTCTATCTGTTCATTCTTGATCAGATATGGAACGATTTCTTCCAGATGAGACCTGATATATCCCTGATAAGCTGTTTCTCCCCTTGTCGAAAGCCGGATGGGAAACAAAAGCCTCCTGAAACACAGATCAATGAGTACAGGCAGCTTTTCCATCACCACTGCCATAGAAAACAATTCATCATATTTCTCGTAATCCAACTCCTTTGCCAGAAAACACTGCCGGTAATTGTTTCCCGAACCATGATGCTGCGTATACAAAATCCGGGCTGGCGTATTCTCCACTGCTTCTTCATAATGCCCTGGGAATACCAACTCTGCTTTCTGACCGATGAATGCTCCGTTTTCGTAAACGAAAGTCACATCCATTCTCTGCCACAACTCTCCCAGAATCTCTTTTACACAGCTTTTACTTCCAAATTGCAAGTGAACAATCAGTTTCTGCAAATTTCCGCACACTGTAAACGCTCCGCTTCCGATCTGCATCAGATTGTCCGAGAATTCCAGCTTTTTTAAGTTTCTGCATCCATAGAAAATATAACGCCCGATCTCCCGCATGGTATTGGGAAAAACGACTTCCTCCACAACATCGCCTGCAAGCAGTTTTTCCTCTGCCGACCTTTGTCCGATCTGATCCGTATCATATGTCTGTACATCAATCTCTTCCTTGTCTTTTCTTGCAGAAAACGCATAGGGCGCTGCCTTTATTACCGGTTTCCCCTCAATCTGCTCCGGAATGACAACCTGACTGTCTGTCCCGAAACACCGAACGATCTCTATCCCCTCTCCAGATACTCTGTAATGTATTTTCATAGAACTGCTTTTTCCCTCCTACGGATTGTTCTTACTAAGAATTTAGTTTACCATGGATTGTCAAGTTCAACAACTTAAGACAGCAGTTGATGAAGGAATCCCGGAAGTCATATGATACATACGAAAAAACAGTCCTACCTTGCGATAGAACTGTTTTTTCAGAGCTACTATATTTATTAGATGCCTATATCCCGCTATTCAGAACCCGAAGCAGCATATCCCCGGTTCCTACATTATATCCGCTTGCCGAATACACCCCCTGCATTCCTTCTTTTACAACAAGAATCAACGGCAGCTTATCCGGATCCCCATACATTCTGCGCGCCAGTACATTGATATTTTCCGTTCCTTCATCATAGTACACCGCTGCTCCCGGCAATTCTGCCTTTGTTTTTGCAAATGTCGGATCTGCCTGATCTTCTTTATGTTTCAAAATCAGATTTACCCGGCTTCCAAGCGCTGCAAATTCCTGACTTCTTTCACGGAGTTCGTTTAAAATATGTTCCGTTGGTTCCTTTCCAACCTCATGCCAGATAAACAACGAGGTTCCCTCTTTGACTTTTTGACTTCCCAAAATTTTAGTTCCCTGCTCATCTTCTACCGCAAATTCTTCCAGCGGAATCTCTTCCAGCATATCCTTCAGCTCCGCTTTTCGAAGAGTCAGCTGGATTTCTTTTGTCTGACCATTTTCGATGTCAAATTCTGTGCAGGCAGCAAACTGGTTCCCGTTCGGCAGACGGTTTGTTGTGATCACACGGTATGTCCCCGCTTCCACTTCCAGTTTTGCCTCTCCCTGATATCCTTCCCCAAGCTGCAGGGTCTGCCAGAGATAACCTGTCTCTGATTTTTTCGCAATCGTCCAGTTCTGCATATAGACCCATCTCGTATCGTCCCCGGATTCCAAATGGATCTGTGCTGTTTTTTCACATACTTCTTCTGTTTTTTCCGAGTTTTCCACATTCAAAAATGCGTTTTCCCCATAATACTGCATTTCTCCATCCAGTGGATTTAATCTTGCCGGAACGCCCAGTGTACGGCAGATCGCCACAAACAACACCTTCTTCGATTCCAGACTTGCCCTCTGATAGCGAAGCGTTCCCGCTGGGGTTGTTAAAAGCTCTTCATATTCATATGCCGGTTCTTCCTGAATATTTTTACAGATCCAATTCCAGATCTCTCCTGGATTCTTCTGAAACTGTGTTTTCTGCTCTTCTGTAAAAAACGCCTGAATTTCTCTTCTGTACGCACTCTGCTGTTCCCTTGAAATCCTTGGATTTAAAACATATTTTGCAAAAATCTCCGAAGGAAGCGTATGTCCCCACACACATGCCTCCTCAAGATGCTCCAAAAGCTCCTGCGCCTTACAGTCTCTGAAATCTTTCAGGCTCAACTGATCCAGAAGCGCCTTTTTCCAAAGTGCATTTGGTGTTTCTGCATCGAGAAATTTTTGAATTTCCTGATGATTTCCCTTACTGTTTTCCAGTGCGTTCCCTGCTTCTTCTCCAAAGAAACTGTTTACTTTCGCAAGCCGCTTTTCTGTCGCCTGACGGAATTTTTGCGCACCTGTCTGCTTCTGCTCTTCTGTCGGTCTTTTCGTGTTGACAGGAGCATCCGAAGGTGCGATCATATCGAACGCCACCCACTCCTCTGCTGATTTTTCTGCTTTTTTTCCTGCAAGAACCAGTGTCTGCGCAGAAATTTCACGCGTATCCAAAATGGCAGTCACATGTCTATCTTCTTTCCACACGGAAACAAACAGGCTTCCTTTTCCGGTCCTGAGCACGACCTTCCCGTTTGCATCCGTTTTCTTTCTGGAGATTGCAACCAGCTCTGCATAATTCAACAGTTCAAAACTGACTTCCGCATCTGCCACCGGAGTCCCGTCTTCTTCTGTCACAAACAGCTCCAGATCAACTGTTTTTGCATATCTGGAAAGCTGGTTCACCCCTGAGGTCACATCCGGATGTTCAATCACATCTCCGTCTGCCTGTTGTGAACCGAAAATTCTGGAATTGATCATCATGGAGCGGGAAGATGCATTGACGAACCATCCCAGATCCAGAATCTCTTCCGGCTCACAGGCTCCCAGAAAATGCCACGTTCCTTCACACCATACTTCGACCCAGGCATGATTGTCATCGCAATGTGCCCAGCGGTGCGCATATACCTGCCTTGCCGGGATTCCGATACTGCGCAGCGCATTTACCGTAAATACCGACTCTTCCCCGCAGCGCCCGATCCCATTTCGATACACGGCCTCTGCAGAGATGGTACGGTCATCCGTTGCCTGATAGGTGGCCTCTTCGGCACACCAGTAGTTTGTTTCCAGAATCGCTGCTTCCATCTGTTTTCCTGCAACTCGCCCCTTTAACTGCCCATAAAATAAAGGTCTGCAGGAAGTAATTCCTTCGGTATTGACACGGTGGAATACCACATTGTCCAGAAAAATCTCATCCGGAATCCGGGTTTCTCCTTTCCAGATCTGTTCTTTTCTTAACTGCGCACCATGTGCTGCAAACTCTCGAAACATCTCGTAGGAATAATCTGCCACATCACTAAACGGCATATTGGCGTATAAATATTTTAAAAGCAGTGCAATATCTGCCGGCTCTGCATGAATCCTGGCCTCGATCTCTTTTCCTGCCCTCTCAAATTTTTCCGTGAAAACAGCAAACTGCTTCCGGATATGTTCTTCTGTCTCTTTTAAAAACATGTCTCTTCTCCTCCTGCCAACAGATAATACAAGCTGGATGTTCCCGCAGCGGTTGCTCCCTGCGGCTGTCCCTGATACAACGGGTTGTCTGTCCATGCGGTTCCCGCGATATCCAGATGGATCCAAGGACGTCCCTGGGCAAACGCCTGAATGAACAGACCTGCCGTGATCGTTCCACAGTAATCCCGCCCCATATTTTTGATATCCGCAATCTTACTTTCGATCATCTGTTTCTGTTCTTCAAAAATCGGAAGTCTCCAGTAGCGTTCTCCGCTTGTCTGTGCTGCCTTTAAAAATGCTCCGCAGAACGCATCGTCATCTGATAACAATCCTGCTGTGGAAAATCCAAGCATTCCCACAACTGCGCCCGTCAGTGTCGCAATATCAATCACCCGGTCTGCATGCTCATCCTTCACCATATATGCCATAGCATCGGCAAGGATCAGACGACCTTCCGCATCCGTATTACAGATTTCAATCTTCTTTCCGCCATAGGAACCGATCACGTCTCCCGGAACCAGCGCAGACGGGCTGATCCTGTTTTCACACATCGGGATTACGCCGGTTACATTGACCTTGACCTGATTTGCCGCAAGTGCATAAATTGCCGCCGCAACTGCCGCACCGCCTGCCATATCGCCTTTGATCCCCATCATGGATCCTGCCGGTTTCAGACAGTACCCGCCGGTATCACAGGTCACTCCCTTTCCAACCAGTCCGGTTACCGGAGCCTCTTCGTCCCCACGATAGCGCATTACCAGCATACACGGTGGATTCTCACTGCTCTTTCCCACACTGGTCAGCGCTTCCATGCCCATTGCATTTAATTTACTGTATACGATCAATTCACATTCTACAGATGTTTCTTTCATATGCTCCATGATCTCTCTTGCAAAGTCCATCGGATGAAACAGATTTCCCGGTGCATTCACCATATTTCTTGCCCAGCTCTGTGCCTCTGCCAGAGAAATCCCCTGTTTTAATTCCCCCTGCGCTGCCGGGTACAGATTTTCATCGATTCCAGTCAGTGTCACATCCGGAATTTCTTTCGGTTCCTCTCCCGGAAGACAGATTTCATAAGCTCCGGTATAAATTCCTTCGATCACAGCACTGACTGCCCGCACACCTGCTGCTTCAAGAAACGGACGGATGTCCATCTCATACGCCTTGATCCCCATTCCTTTCACCGCGCCGGCTGCTCCTGCGGACAGTTCCTGAATGTTACGGATCGTAAGCGGTTCCTTCCCCTGTCCGATATAAACCGTCAGATTCTCATCCAGACCGCCCACTCTGGATACTGCCTGATAATCTGCTGACACGTATGTCAGATTTTCTGCCTCTTTTTTTCCGATAAATGCCACCCGTACGGATGCCTTTTTTTGTTCTGCTAATACAATCACGTTCGTCATCCTCCTTCTATGTCAAATGTTTGAATCCTTTTCCTGCTACTTTTTCCGCTTCTGTAATAATCACCAGTGCTTTGTCATCCACTTTGTGGATCCGCTTCTGCAAAAGCTCGCATTCCTTCTTTTCTGACACGCACATCACCACACGCTGTACCTCACTGGAATAACCGCCTTCTCCTTTTAATACGGTCACGCCGATCTTCCTGTCCAGAAATACCTGACGTACCTTATCGGTAGATTCGGCAATCACGATCATCAGATTTTTTGCATCTGCATTCTCCAGCATATGATCCATGAACATTCCCGAAATATACACCGTCACAACCGCATATAATAAGCTTTCAATATTACGATATACCATTGCAGAGGCAAGTACAACCGCAATATTCAATCCCGAGATCCAGGCGCCCACCGGAAACTGCGGATTGCATTTCTGCATGATCAGTCCCAGAAGAGAAATGCCCCCGGTGTTGGACTGTCCCATATGCACCAGCGCCAGACCGATCCCCATCATGGCTCCGCAAAACATAGCCGCCAGAAGAGGATTTCCTTTGTATACCGGAATCCTGACGATCACCAGATCTGTTACAATGGAGAGCAGGGCCGTAGACGCCAGGGTGCGAAACACAAAAGAACGCGGAAAATATTTTTTGACCACAATGATCAGAAGCAGCGGAATATTAAATACAAAGACAAACAGACCGATCGGACATCCTGTCAGATAATTGATCAGGATCGCAATGCCGCTTGCCCCTCCGGGTGCAATCTTGTGCGGCGCCGCAAAGCTGTTGATTCCAACCGCATAAATAAAAACGCCTGCCAGATTTAACAGCACACAACGGATGATGGTCTCTTTTTCTGTCTTCCAGTTTTTTGCTTCCACCTTGAACCTCCTGTAGAAAAGGGATGCCTGAAAACCTGTATCCCTATACAAATTTCCAGAACATCCCATTCTTTTAATATTGAATACAAATCATCTGATGTCCGTCTACTTTTTTTACCGAAAATTTAACGTATTTGCCTTCCTGAACAAAAGAAAGCGGCGTTTCATCCGGAACACTTCTGACTTCTTTTACCTGTTTTCCATCTGTATTTACCTGAATTTCCAGATCATACAAAGGAATCTTGTCTTCTACGGTATAGATATCTTCCGATCTCTTCTCCGTAATATAATGCAGGATATGCAGAACATCTCTGTTTTTCTCTTCCTGCGCATTCAACTGAATATTCAGTGTAGACGGGCCTTCATATTTGACCAGCTTTTCTCCGATGAAATATTCCAGCGCATCTTTCACCATCAGCTTGCACCATCTTGCCGCATTTTTACGGTACAGTGCAAAAACCGGGTGGGAGAAATACAGCGCATTGTTCCAGATCGTCACCTCCGGGCTTCCCACTTTCCCGGAAGACGGTGCATGCTGGTGTGAACAGAAGGTGTTTCCTTTTCTGTCAAAATACGGCTCTATCTTATCCATAAGCACTTCTGCATGTACCGGTTTTACATCATATCCTCTCAAGTACATGACAAACTCTTCTTTTGGCAGATCTTTTCCGATCACGTCATTCGGCATCACAAATTCTCTGTAATATTCCGATTCCTTCTCAAATGCCACACCGTAAATGCTCTCACTTCCGTCTTTTGGCAGACAGGAATCAAAAGAACCGATCACATGACCACCCTGTGCCAGATATGCTTCCATCTTCTGTTTCAGATCTTCATTATAATAAATGCAGTCCGGAAGAATCACTACCTGATAATCATCCAGCGGCATCTGACTGTCAATAATATCAAACTGATAGCCCAACTCCTGCAGGATACGCACCGTTCCGATCAAAGATGGTGACAGAACAGAATCCTTTGCATCCTCCGGATAGAATTCCTCCGGTGTGATCACTGCGATCTCCGTCCGTGCTTTGACATCCCGGCAATACGGCTCTTTTTCCTCTACGCTTTTGTAAACATTCCCGATCAGGTCGTAAGCGCCTTTGGAGAGCACACCTCTTGGATGAAGCTGATCTCCGATGGAGCATCCTGCTCCCACTGCCAGCATATGGAAACATTCATATTCCAACGCTGCCTGATTTTTCAGAGAATGGAAATCTCCCCAGTATGTATGGAATTTTCCGGTCATTCCAATCATCTCTTTTCCGAGATTACGGGCATATCTGCTGGTTGCCGGGAAGTGATCATATCCCCAGCCGCCGCTTGGCAGAGATTCCAGCTCCAGATGGCTGTATTCTTTAAAGCTGTTCTTGCTTCTTGGTCCCACATGAGATCCATTGTAAAAGATCGTTGCCTCCGGCGCCATGCTGTGGATAAATTCGCTGATCTCCGTCTTAAATTCATCCAGCATATGCTCTGCGTACCGCATCCGTTCCACTTTGGATTCGGTATCCATTCCAAGCTCCTGCATCTTCCCCACACAATGCTCACACTTGCAGTCTACCTGGAACAGAATATCCATAAAAATCCCATCCAGATTTTCCACGCCGATCACCTCGATCATATCCTGAAGCTGATCCTTGAAAAATTGTCTGTAACCGCTGTTCAGACAGATCGTGTGATAAAAATGCGGCGCCGGAACTCCCTGGGTATCAATAAATTCTCCGTTTTCATCCACAGAAAGCCACTCCGGATGTTCCCGCATAATTCTTCCATCCCACTGTGCAGTTGTATAAACCGGCACTTTGATCCCTCTCTTATGACACGCCTCGATCTGCTCCAGTAAAAAGTTTTTGTTCTTCAATCCCGGGTGGATGAGCTCCGGGAATTTTTTTGACGGATAGTACAGCCATCCATGATGACATCTTGCAAAACATGTAATGGAATCTACATGTGCTTCCTCCAATGTCTTTGCAAATTCGTCTTTGTCAAAATCTGCTGCGATATCCGGTATGTACTCACTTGTATGAAAATCCAGATGCACCTGTCTGTATCTGATCTTGCTCATTTTTGTCTCCTCCTCATGCTGTAACGATTATTCTTTTACGGCACCTGCTGCCAGACCACCTTCTACTTTCTCCTGGAATAACAGGTAGATCACAAGCGGAACAGCAACTGTGATCACGATTGCCGCCATCAACGGGCCATAATCACTTCCACGCTCTCCGTTGAAGTTCAGAAGTCCCAGTGCGATCGGCTTTAAGTTCTTGTCATTGATGAACAGAAGCGGGAACAGAATGTTGTTCCATGCACCCAGGAAGTTAAAAATAGAAATCGTGGAAATTGCCGGTACTGTCATCGGCAGCATCACATTTTTATAAATCTGGAAATAGGTTGCTCCGTCGATCAGAGCTGCTTCTTCCAGAGAACGGTTCACACCCTTCATAAAGTTGGTCACGACCAGAATACTGAACGGAAGGCTGAATGCCACATAGATCATAACCAGAGCCGGGATATTATTTTTCAGATTCAGCGCTCCGATAATGTAAGAAACCGGAACAAGTACAGTATGTACCGGAACCATCATTCCCAACATAAAGAATAACAGTAAAAATTTGTTGCATTTAAAATCAAATCTGGACAGTACGTAGGCTGCCATTGTAGACACGATCGCAAGTACGATCACTGTCGCTCCTGCCTGAATCAAACTGTTTAAAAAGTAGTGACTCATGTTGGCACTTGTCCAGGCTTCCACATAGTTGGACCATTGCGGGACTTCCGGCCAGGAGAATGGTTTCGCAAAAATTTCTACTTTTGTCTTAATGGAAGACAAAAGGGTAAACAACATCGGGGTTGCAAACATCAGCGCTGTCAAAATCAGCAGAATATACATGATCACACTCTGCAGCGTAATTTTCTTACGAGTTTTTACTTTCTTTTTCATGTGTTCTTCCCCCTACTCCGCTTTCTTTCTGCTTGTGATCAGATTGCTTCCAACCGTACCCACAATACAGATCACCATGATAATGATTCCGATCGCGCTTCCTACTCCGTAATGGTTGTACTTAAATGCCTCATTGTACATCAATGTTGTCGGAAGGTTGGTCAGACCGTTCGGTCCGCCTCCTGTCATGGCAAATACAAGATCGAATACTTTGACAGATCCGATGATATCCATCAGAATACACATTGCCAGGATCGGTTTCAGCATCGGAACTGTGATCTTAAAGAATTTCTGGATCGATGTTGCTCCATCGATCGCTGCCGCTTCATATACATCATCCGGGATGGTCGTCAGACCGGCTAAAATAATAACCATGTAATAACCAACACCTGCCCAGACATTGACAAATACGATCGTATTCATCGCTGTTGCAGGATCTACCAGCCATGGCATCACCAGATCGCTGAGTCCGATCACTTCCAGCAGAGAGTTGAAAGATCCGGTCGGCATGAAGATGAAATACCACATCAGACCAACTGCAGTCAGCGGGAATACAGTCGGTACGAAGAACAACGCCTTAAAGATCCGGTAGCCTTTACACTTTGTATTGATCGCAACTGCCATCAAAAGTGCGATCGGGGTATGACAGATCACACTGATGATGACCATTCTTGCCATGTTCTTTAAAGAAAGAATAAAATCTGCATTGTGAAATGCATCGATATAATTTTTCAGTCCTACAAATTTCGGCGCAGATCCTGCAATTCCGTTCCAGTCAACCAGAGAAAAATAGATGGAACCGATAATCGGAATAATCTGAAATACCAGATAGATCACAAGTGCCGGAACAAGAAACAGCATAATGCCCATTCTTGTCTTTTTACTTTTTAACTTTATCATCCGGAAACCTCCTGTTCTTTAAAAAAATGCCCTGCACAAAGCTGACAGGGCATTTTTGTACGTCCTATTTTATTGATACCTATTTATCAATCTCACTCTGAATCTCTTTTGCAACGCTGTCCGGTTTTTCTCCGGTGAACATGCTTGAGATCGAGTTTCTTGTTCGATCCTGCATAGAAGCCAGCGGGTCAAAATCAAATACATCGACTCCGATTCCCTCAGATGTTCCGCCAAGCTCTACATTTTTGGCAAACAGTGGAGAGATTACACTTTCATCCAGATCAATGTCTGTTCTCGGGATCAGGAAGGCTGCTTCCTCTGCAAATCTCTTCGCTGCATCTTTGTCTGTCAGCATTTTTACGAGTTCCAGTGTAAGCTCCAGTTCTTTTCCTTCCAGTTTTCCGCTGATCATATACGGAGACAATGTCTGCATATCTTCATTCTTAAACTCCGGTTTTTCTTCAAAGTATGGGAATTTTGCAACTTCAATGCTGTCACATACCGGTGTCTCTGCCGGATCTTCAAAAGTTCCGATATTCCATGGACCTGTGATTACCATCGCAGCTTCTCCCTGCTGGAACTGTGTCATTGCAATATTGTCTGTCATACCTGCTGCATTTTTGTCAAATGCTCCTGCATCGATCAGATCCTGTACAAACTGGAGTGTCTCTACCACTTCCGGCTCTGTCCATTTCATGTCTCTGGAACCTAACTTCTTCGCAGCATCTGTTCCGAGCCATTTGTAGAATATCTGATCATGAAGATGTCCTGCCATATAAGTTGTCTGTGTTCCCATTGCGATCGGGATCACACCGCTGGCTTTTAACTTCTTGATCGCATCCAGAAATTCTGTCCATGTTTCAGGGAATTCCTTCACGCCTGCTTTTTCAAACAAATCTTTGTTGTAATAAACTCCGATCAGCCCGGATTCCATCGGAATCGCATAAGTTCCTTCTTTTCCAGGCACCTGATAATAAGAGAGCGCTCCCTCTGTAAATCCGCCGCCCCATTCCGGATCTTCGTCTAAATATGGCTGTACATCCAGGATCAGCCCGTTATCGATATATTCTGACAGATTGGCAACACCCTGGATACGGAAAATATTTGCCATTGTTCCAGATGCAATATCTGTCGATAAAATATTGTTGAATGCAGATTCATCCCCCTGTGAATCATCAACGATCGTCACTTCCGGATGTTTCTCTTTAAATTCATCCAGAATATCATTGTAGATATCCACCTGCGCTGTCGTTCCTGCCATTCTTGTCAACAGACGAATCGTAATCTTATCGCCTGAACCTTTTTCGTCTCCGTCCCCTTTGCTTCCGCATCCTGCCAGAAGTCCCACGCACATCACTCCTGCCAGCAGCGCCGCTGTGATTCTTTTCAATTTCATTCCTTTTTCCTCCGTTTTCCTTTGAAACATTTATGTGATGCACCTAGTATAGAAAATAAGCGGGTTTTTCACAATGTTCATTTTCTATATTTTTTGTTCTTTTTCAATATGGAATCTCAAATAAACTTATTTTGACATTTCTTCCTACATTCTCTATAATGATTTTAATTCTGTTACATCGACTATACTATGGAGAATTCCTGCAATGAAAAAGATCAAACACAACAAAAATTCCATCAGCTTTAGCTTTTTCCGAAGCATATCCATGACTTCTATCCTGTTCATGGTTTTGCTTTTTTTAGGGATTTCTGGTTTATTTCTGAAGCATTCTTTTCAACTGGAAGGGAAAAATGCTCTGCAGCAGCTCAGCTATATTTCCGGACAATTTCAATATTATCTGGATGCCACGGAAAATTATTCCAAAACTATCCTGTCTGATGACACTGTACAGGAATATATGAAAGACTATCTTGCCGCAAAGTATTCTTCCAATGCAACAACCAATGTCAAGCAGCATATCCGGCAGATCATACAGTCCACACCGTTCATCCATTCTGTAAGTCTGTATTCTGATCAGGGACTTCTTCTGGTATCTACCGAGCCGAACTCAAGTCAGATGAATCTCTGTGATCCGGCTCTTTCTCCTGTCTGGCGGGTTGGTATGAAACGACACCTGAACGACAGACATAAAGAGGTAAAAGTCCTCTCCTACATTCGCCCGTTCTATAATATCAATTCCGGACGAATGCTCGGATATGTAGAGCTTTCCATACCAGAAACACAGATTTCCGGCATTTATAAACAATACAATACAACCAATGAACTGTTTCTGATCGATAAAAACGGACAGGTCCAGAGCAGTAACGGCAATCCCGAACTGGACAGCCAGTATGAATATATGGATCTCATTCTTAAAAATCTGAATTCCCAGTATTTTTTTGCAGGCGGAAATCTGTTGTTTTTCACACCTTTTTCTACCCTTGACTGGTATGTTTTAAACCAGATCCCGATCGTCAGCTTTTTGGCGCCTCTGTTCGCGATGTTTTGCCTGTCTCTGCTGATTGCCGCACTGGTTATGGTGCTCTGTGTATTTGCTTCTCACCATATTGCACAGAAAGTCACTTATCCGTTAAGCTATTTGATCTCGCATATTCAGACAGTCAAGGAGGGAAACTGGATTCCGATTCATGAGATTCCGTGTAATGACGAGGTTGCTTCGCTTCTCAGCTCTTTCAACAGTATGATCGCGATCCAGACGAAAATGAGAGACGACCTGATCGAAGCTGAAAAACTCAAACAGCAGCTTTCCTTAAGCCTCCTTCAGCAGCAGGTAAATCCTCATTTTCTTTACAATACTCTGGATAACATCTGCGCTCTGGCGGAGCTTGATGAAAAAGAAACTCTGATTCAGCTTGTTATGAATCTTTCTTCTTTTTACCGCTCCAGCTTAAGCAATGGAAAGATGCATATTTCCATCGGACAGGAACTGGAAATTTCCAGAGCATATCTGGAAATCCTGCAGATTCGCTATTTCCATAAATTCGATTTCACCATCACCTGCCCGGAAGCGTTAAAAAACTACAGCTGCATCAAACTGCTGCTTCAGCCGATTCTGGAAAACAGTATTTACCATGGGATCAAGGGACTTGACCGGCACGGAATCCTTCATATTGAGGCGGAAGATACTGGGGATTGTATCCGGTTTACGATTTCAGACAACGGGCGTGGATTTTCAAAAGAAGACTATGAAAAAATCTGGCAGGAGGATGCTGACCACTTTGGAATCAAAAGTATCCAGCAGCGAATTTTGCTCTACTACGGGCCGGGTTATGGACTGTCCATGCAAAGTCCCCAAACTGGCGGCTGCATCACCATGATCACATTACCCAAACAGGAGGGATTGCCATGTCATTGAAACTATTGATTGCAGATGATGAATATTTTATTCGTCAGCGTATTAAAAAGATCATACCCTGGGAAAAACTAAATCTTATTTTTGCCGGAGAAGCCGAAAACGGACAGCAGGTCATCGACCATCTGGAAAAAGAACCCGTGGATCTGCTGCTTCTGGATATCAAAATGCCGCATATGAACGGAATCGAAACTGCCAGATATATCAAAGAGCATTTTCCTTCTGTGCATATCCTCATTTTATCGGGCTATAATGATTTCGAATATGCGCGCACCGCGATCCGGTACGGGGTAAAAGAATATCTGCTAAAGCCGGTTGCCGCCGAAGAACTGGAGCGGGCGCTGTCTGAATGTATTCAGGCCATTCATTCTGAAGAGCAGACCCGCCATACATTAAAGCATTATGAGCACTTTCATCTGTGCAGTATGCTTGCCAATATCCGGGACGGTGTGCTTTCCTATTCCGATCTGTGTGTACAGCATCCGGAATTTGAAAATCTGGCATACAGCATCTATTGCAGTGTCTATGTTTCGGAACACACTCACGATGCAGTATTACAGCTGGTGGATCGTCTGCGCAGGCAGGATTTTCTCTGCGAATATATGCAGGAAAGCGAATACATCTACATGCTTCAGATTTTCCTCTCCAACAAAGAAAAACTACTCCATATCGGAAGTTGTTTTACGGATTTTATTGCACAGCAAAACGAATATACATTTTTGTACATTGAAAATATCTTTCCTGTTACAACCGACTGGAAGCCATATTACACCCGCTGCCTGCACCTTCTGACAGAACGCTATTTTTCCCGGGAATCCAATCTCTGCATCAGCTATTCTCATCCGGAAAGGCCAGGATTTTCCGAGGAACTCTTAAAAATGCGGAAGCACTTTATCACCGTTTTGCACGCCCAGAACCGCAAAGATCTGCTGGAATATCTGGAAACACTGTTCCTTTCCATCAGTCAGAAGAAAAACAGTGAGTATCTTTCCCTTGTGATCCACGAGATTTTTGTTGTGTACCATGTGTATTTTCATATTCCGGAAAATCTGGCTCAGCCCGTAACCGAGTTCTCCGCTTCCATACTGGATACCGAACATTCTCTGGAGAACCTGAAAAATGAAGTTCTGTTTTACGGACTGCAGTGCATTCAGAAAATGGACGCCGTTCCGTCAGATATCGCACTCTGCCGCCGGGTCATGGAATATATCGGAAATCATTATACAGATGCTTCCCTTTCCGTTTCTCAGGTGGCTGCGAATTTTCAGCTGCATCCTTCCTACCTGGGAAGCGTATTTAAAAAAGTACAACATACCTCTGTACTCCAGTACATTTCCGATATCCGGATCAGCGCTGCTCAGAAACTTCTGAAAGAAGGCACGATGAAAATTTCCGAAGTTGCAGAGACATCCGGATATTCGGATGTGTACTACTTCAGTAAGAAATTCAAAAAAGCCTGCGGGTGTTCTCCAAAAGAATATGCGGCAAAATACAGTTAAAAACAGGGATGTCAAACGACATCCCTAGCTTTTCTGTATATAAATGATATTACTCATCCTTCTTTCCAGACCGCTTCCGCCACTTCACACACTCTGTCAGCAGATACTCAATCTGTCCATTCATCGAACGGAACTCATCTTCTGCCCACTGTGCGATCTCATCGTAAAGCTCCTTGGAAAGTCTCAGTGGAACCTGCTTTTTCACTTTGCTTTTTTCTTTCTTTTCCTTTTCCAAAATCTGTCCCACCTTCTAATTATTTTTCACAGATACTCCGCCCGACGATTCTAATACAGGCTTCCACTGTTCACGATCGGCTGTGCATCTTTATTTCCGCAAAGGACGACCAGAAGATTGCTCACCATTGCTGCTTTTCTCTCTTCATCCAATTCTACAATATCATTCTCGTTCAATTTGTCAAGTGCCATCTCTACCATGCCGACAGCACCTTCCACGATTTTCTGTCTTGCATCAATGATCGCTGCCGCCTGCTGTCTCTGCAGCATTGCAGATGCAATTTCCGGTGCATAAGCAAGATGTGTGATGCGGACTTCCAGAATCTTGATTCCCGCATTCTCAACTTTCTCCTGCAATTCTTTGCACATGATCTCAGCAATCTCCTGGGAGCTTCCTCTTAAGGACTTTTCATCTCCTTTTTCACTGGTATCATATGGGTACATTCTTGCCGTGTTACGGATAATCGCATCGCACTGAATGGACAGATAATTCTTATAGTTCTCCACATTGATCACAGCTTTGGTCGGATTTGTCACTTTCCAGATCACTACTGCGCCGATCTCTACCGGGTTTCCAAGTTCATCGTTGACTTTCTGCTTTTCGTTGTTCAGCGTCAGTGTCTTCAATGACACTTTCTTTGCTTTTCCTGAGAGAGCTGCCGGATTGGCAAGGCCTGAGGATGTAACAACCGGTGCTGCCGGACGTACAGATGGGTTGATCGCTTCACAAAATGGGTTTACCCAGAAAAATCCGGCTGTCTTGATCGTTCCGTAATATTTTCCAAACAGGGCAAATACATAGGCTTCATTTGGATTCAATACTCTCAATCCGCAAAGTTCGAGTATAAATCCCACAATCAGTAACACTCCAAGAATAATAGAACCTGCCAACAGCGCCGTATTCGTCTCACCTGTCTGACCAAACACCATGCATCCCGCAATGATCACAGCCACACCAAGCAGCATCCCGATGATACCAAGTAAAAGCATGGCATATCCACTCTTTGCTTTCAATACTTTTTCATCTTGTACTACACTTTTCTCTCCATCCATATTCTTGTCCTCCTCATATGAATTTATTTGATATCATTTTGATATCATCATAATATCACTCGTATCAGGAGTTGTCAATGAGGTGAAACGATTTTTTCTGTCAGTATTTACACAATCTGTGCCGTAAGAATTTCAACCAGAACACCTCTTAAATCTCTGCTGATATCCATTGCAAACAGTTCTGACAAAATCCCCGCAGCCGGACGTTCTGACCGTATTAGTTCGTATAACCTGTCTTTCTGCACAAATTCTATCTCTGCCTGATTCAGAAAATCAAAACATCTCTCCACAACATCATTTCTGGCTCCGGAAGCCGTATGTTCCAAACTCACTTCGATCATCGCATCTGTTTCTGTCTCTGGTATCTCTACTACAATTGCTTTTTTCCATCTGTCATAAGATATCTGAGCATCTGTTCCTACACCATTTTTTCTGACCACGACCGTTTCACCGGAATTTTCAAAACCAGTCATTTCAACTGTATAACTCCGTTTCTGAGGAATCAGGTCCCGATTTCCTGCAGACGGATATATTGTAAAGATTGGTTTTTCATCTTCACAATACACCATCTTCGTTGTACAACAGATTCTCTCCTCATATGCACAGGACACATTGTCGTCTTCATACAGCTCAAACTCACCATTTTGCCCTGCATAGACCATGAGATGTAAGGAATTTGGATTTTTCTGTGCCTGCACTGCACTGATTTCGTCTGTAAACGCAAGAATACTTCCTGCGGAAGCAAAAACGGGAATACTCTCAATCCCTCTGTACAGATCCAGAATTCTGTCCCCATCGTATATCATTCCTGTATAAATATCATACCAACGTCCTTTTGGCAGCCATGCCTGTACTTTCGCCATATTTATTTTTTCTATCCGCGGTGCTGTTATCGGAGCAACCATCAGAGAAGTTCCGAAGAGATACTGGTTCTTCTTTTCATAAGCCTCATTACATTCCTGCCAGTTGTAGTACATGGGTGATATCAAAGGTTTATTTTCGCAATAGCTCCTGTAATTCATTGTATAAAGATACGGGATCATCCTGTGCCGTTCCCGCAGCATATGATCCATCACCATTTCTGCTTCTTTCTTATAACGCCATGGTTCTTTTCCATTAAATTCACTGCTGGAACTATGAAGCCTCATGATCGGCGAATAGATACCAAGCTGTACCCATCTTACCGTCATTTCATCATCCTTATATCCCAGCATATGACCACCGATATCATGGCTCCACCAACCATATCCTATATTCGAAGCCGTAAGTGTAAAATAGGGCTGAAAATCTAGAGATTCCCAGGTTACGATTGTATCTCCTGAAAATCCGATTGGATATCTGTGACTTCCAGGCCCTGCATATCTTGAAAATGTCAGAGGTCTTTTCCCCTCTCTTGCAGAGTCCAGGAAATGAAAATGATTAAAAATCCAGAGTGGATCCAGTCCTTCATCCCTGCAAACTTCCCCCTGTTGCCAGTCGATCCACCAGAAGTCAACCCCCTCTTCCTCTCTCGGATGATGCAGATACTGAAAATATGCTTCCAAAAATCGGGGATCTGCCGGATCACATAAAATCGGATCCTCATTCGCATAATCTACTCCCAGAGCTTTTGCCATCTCTACATACATCTCCTCATGGGCGCGCACTCCATCTGCAGGATGTACATTCAGAGTCACTTTCATCCCTCTTGTATGTAGATTGTCCAGAAATCGTGTTGGATTTGGGAATAATTCCCGGTTCCACGTATATCCGGTCCATCCGCTTCCATATTTGGGATCGATATCCACCAGATGCCAGTCCATATCAATCACTGCAACTGTAAATGGAAGATTCTCCTGCTCAAATCGATCCATAAGCGAAAGATAACTCTCTTCATTATATCGGTAAAATCTGCTCCACCAGTTGCCAAGTGCAAATCTCGGCAACATAGGTGTTTTTCCGCAAAGACGGATCAGGTCAGCAACAGCCTCCTTATAATCGTGACCATATCCCCAGAAATAAAGGTCCTTTCCCCTTTTTTTTCTCGACTTGATCCATCCATCTTCCAGTAATACATGGGAGTTGCTGTCATCCAGAAGAGAAAATCCATTTCTCGACACAACACCATGATCCAATCTGATCTCTCCATCAACTCCATCCAGAGTCCGCGCTGTACCACCAAGATCACAGATTTGTTCTCCATAGTGCCAGGTACTGTTCACACTTCCTTTTACATGTATACTAAGACCGCCAGATGAAAACTCTTTTTCATCATATACAAGATGTAGGCGGGAGGTATTGATCTCTATCCCGTTTTCTGTATGAATGACGCGGTAATCCACCTCGGGGAAATCCCGGTATAAGACCATTTGCGTGGCTCTGTCCTCAAACTCTCCATCTGCATTGTACTCAAGTCTCACCAGCCCTTCCGTAAGTACTGTGATTCTGTATTGATTTCCTATAATCATATTTTCCTGTCTCGCACAGGGTGATGTCTTGATTCTGTATATCTTCTGCATAACAACTTCCCTTCTTTTTGTTTATTCTTTTACACTTCCCACGACAATACCAGTGATCAAATATTTCTGCAGAGAATAATTATTCACCTTGGTCATATAGAGTCAATCCCTGCCTTCTTCAGAAAAGATTGGATTCTAAACGTTCCTGATCTTCATCGTCTACAATCAGCATGCAGTACATAATACGTCCTCTGCCGTCTGCTATTTCTATCACAAAACCTGCCGTCTGCTCTAAGCATACGACAGGTTTTCATCTACTTCAACCTATTTTTTCTTTCTTCTGATAATCACTACTGCGCCAACAGCTGCTACTGCTGCCACCAGAAGTACTGCCCACATGATCACATTGGCATTGTCTCCTGTCTGCACACTCTGAGAGTGTGAACCGGATGTACTTCCATTGTTATGACTTCCGCCGTTATTGTTTCCACTGTTGTTGTCATTTCCGCCGTTGTTATCATTTCCGTTGTTACCGTCGTCCGGACCTGGGTCTGGATTCGGATTCGAATCTGGATCTGGGTTTGGATTTGGATCCGGATCTGCTTTTTCTCCTCTGACCAGAACCTTCACATCAGCTTTGGCTGTTGCTCCGTTTGTATCCGTTACCTGAATGGTCACGATCACATCCGTATCATTTTCCGGGGTTGTTACCTTTCCATCCAGTCCGATGATTCCTTCCGGATTCACTGCCACGATCTCGATCTTGCTTCCTTCCGGAACTTCCGGCAGAACCAACATTTCTGTTCCTGCTTTCACTTCTGATGGAATCTTATGGTTTGCCAGAATGTCATTTAAAATTTCCTGTGCACTCGGAACATGCGGAGCTTCCACGGCTTTGAATTCTCCGATCAGTTCGGTGTTCTTTGTCACCTTGAACTGATATTCTGCATCCTTCGATACATATTCAGTCTGTCCTTTTTCTTTCCAGCCCACGAATTCAAATCCTTCTTTGGCTTCTGCCTTCACAGATGCTGTCGCACCCTCTTTATATGTACCGTCTTCTTTATCCATGGAAACTGTTCCCATATTTTCATCGCTGGACTGCACCACAACACGGTAATATGTTTCCGGAACCGGAGCCAGTCTAAACTCGGCACGCAGTACACGGTCTGACTCTGCATGGAATTTGTATTCTGCCTGAGCGCCTTCTACTGGTGTCAGAACTTCTTCGCCATCTGCTTCTGTCACTTCCAGCCACTGGGCAAATTCATATCCGGCCTTCGGCTCTGCTTTCACCGTGATCTCAGTTCCCTCTTTGTAGATGTTTCCTTCATTTGCAGGATCCATTGTGACCGTTCCCATCTGCGGATCCGGTGACTCTACATAGATCAGGTAGGAATGCTCTACTTCTTTAAAGTTTGCAGTCAGTTCCATATTTTCCTGGATCTGGAATACGTACGGATTGTCCTTGCTGACAATCTCCTGGGTTCCTTTCTTTGTGAAGCCTACGAATTCATAATCCTCGGATGCCGGCACTGCACTCACCTTGATCTCAGTTCCTGCCTCGTAGGTATCCTGCTGCGGCTCTACTGCAACGCTTCCCATCTTCTCATCATTTGCTGCAACAGAGAATGTATATTTCTCTGCCGGGATCTTTTCAAAGTTTGCAGTCAGATCCAGATCCTTTGTCACCTCAAATACATACGGGTTGGACTCACTGATCACGTTTCCTTCTGCATCGGTCCAGTTTACAAAACGGAATCCTTCGTTTGCTACTGCGATTATTTCTGCTTTTTCCCCTTTTTTGTAGCTTCCGTCTGCTGAATCAATGGTTACAGTTCCCATGCTGTTGTCATTGGTTTTGATCGTTACATGGAATTTCTCCTCTTCATATACGAATTCAAACTGATTTAACTTTTCCAGAATTTCAGCTACTTCTTCTGGTGTTGCATTCTCGTTATCTAATATAACCTTTGACTGCTCTCTAAGTTCTGCAAATTCTTTCCAAGATGCATCTGTCACCTGTCCTTGTGTCACATCTTTAATTTCATCATATTTTTTCTGAAGTTCTGTCTTATCTGCACGCAAGCCCTGAATGCGCTGTTTCAAAACAGCTATCATGTTATCTACTGTTTCCTGTGTGCAAGTACCATTCAACAATTTTTCGGCTTCCTGAATACCTTCCTGCAATGCTTTAAAACTCTCTTTTGTGTATCCATCCTCTGAAATTTCTTTTGCTATTTGAAGCAGTTCTTTCAATGCATCGGTATCTACCGTAACATTTTGAAGATTTTCTCTCGCTGTCTTTACTTCTACCGCCTTATCGTTCATCTCAGAAGTACACGTTTCCTCATCTGCCTTTTTCAAAAGCACTGTTGCACTTTCAAGGACTGCCTGGAGCTTCTCCCAGCTTTCCTTTGTATAATCTTCAGAATTTAATTTTTCACAAATCTGAATTTCTCTTTGCAATTTACTCCTGTCTACTGATTCTTTCTTTTCCTTACGAACTGTAAGCGCTCCAACTTCAACCCATCCTCTTTTTTCCTGCGCCTGTGAACTTTTTCCAACACGCTCAAACTGAATTGTATAAGTTCCCTCTTCAAATTCTTCATTCATAAGTTCTGCGCTTTCTTCTCGTTCTGGCGCGTAAGTATCAATTTCCTTTTGATAAATCTGTCTGTCAGATGAATCCAGAATTGTAATTCGTATAACTCCATGATCATTTCCTTTTACCGTCGCAACACGGATGGAATGTCCCGTAAACTTACCGATCAATGTTCCTGCGTTCTCATCTTCCGTTGCTTTAAAGTTTCCTGCCTGGATCCATTTCCCACTTCCCTGTAAATCTGTGGAAGGAATCTGTATCTCTTCAAATCCTCCCTGTTCCAAATTATTCAATGCATTTTTCAGATTTTGTACCATTTTATCGACTGCAGGTTGTTTTACATTTTTATCTTCCATCATTTCTTTTGCTTCTTTCAGCACTTTTTTTAGCTGATAGAGAGATTCATTTGTGTATTCACCACTCAGTGCTTCTTCACCCTTAGCGATGAGTTCTTCCAATATCGTTTTATCCGTTTCTCCAAATCCAAGTCGATTATATCTGTTCAGAAGAAATTCCGTTCTGGAATCCATGACATCCTGTGTGGCAGTTCTTACTTCTTTTCCGTCTAAAATACTTTCTTCAAATGCTCCCTTCAGTTCCTGTGGAGCAGTTTCATATTCCTGCGATGTCCTGTCTGCTGCCTCAGCCAGTTCAAGCATACGTTCTAACTCTGATGCATCACCTACATTATCTGTTTTTTCATTTCCCGACAATGCTGTCACTTCATACAATGAAGGTTCTCCTACAAATCCTTCTTTCAATACAATTTTTAAAGAATTGGTTAAAACTTCCGGGAATTTTGCCAGACAATATGCATGATATCCTGCACTGGAACCATCCATATCCCCTACTTTATCCCCTATATCTCCCATTTTAACACCCTCATACACTGTCTGGTATTCTCCATCTGTCAGCGCTTGGATTTCAAATGATCCGATTCCATTATTGTTTGATACAAATAAATCAAACACCAACTGAGCAAGTACCTCTTTTTCTTCAAATGTCAATGTAATTTCCATCGGCTTAGAAGAATCTACGTTCTTAGATGCCCATCTTGTTGTAGAATTTCCGTCAATCATTTTTTCTTTTGTATAGGTTTCTCCCCAAACATCTGCATGGGATACCTCTACATTTTGAATTGGACTTGCCTGTGTCACATATGTCTTCGTATATATAGGACTTACTCTCTGTCCTCTATAAAACAATGCCGCCCTGACAACAGAATCCGCTTCCTTGCTCAACTGCAGTGGCTGCTCATAAAGCGAAGAACTCTTCCTTGGAATACTGCCATCCATTGTATAACGAATGTCATAATCCGATGCCCGTTCGCTTTTACTCAAAGTCAGTGTAAGATTGTCTGCATCAATAATTCCAGAATCTTTACTAAATGTAACCTCTCTGTTTTCCATCTGTTTGTTCAGTTGATTGACAATTGCTGAAAACTGATTTTCTTCATTTTTATAATACTCAAGGTCTCCTGTATTTTCCAGCAGCGTCCTGCGCAACATTCTTAATTGCGTATAGATTTGATCAATCCGAACATATGTCAAGCCTTCCTTATCCGTAAGATAATAAACCTTTTCTGCTTCTTCCAGATAAATGCGATACAATCGATCCATCTGTTTTGCTTTTGTCAAAACAGTTCCTAGTTCTTTGGAAGACTGTTCGATTGCTGCCCCCAATTCTTCTTTTACTTTAACAAGATCTGGATGAATCTGTTTCAAAAATGCTATTGCCTGTTCTTTTAATTCATCCATATTTGTTTCTAACATATCGATGGTATATGTTTTTCCTGAAACTGCTTGAAAAGAAATACGTCCTTTTTCTTCATCTTTCTTTACAGAGATTTCTTTTCCATTTTCATATACTTTTGCAGATGTAATATTTTTATAAGAGCCTGTAAATGTATTGCTTTCGTTTTCACCATCATAACGCACAGTAAATGTCTCTGCTACTCCGTTTGCCCATTTTTCTCCAATGGTAAAATTACCACGTACTTTCAACCCCTGGACACTTCCTTCTTCCCATGCATTTGGAATTGCCGGAAGAAACTGCGTATACCCAGACTGGGACTGTACCAACATCTCTGCGACACCAGATGTTAACCCAAAGTTTCCGTCAATCTGCCATACAGGATTCCCATTCTTCATAGTTTCTCCTCCACCGGAACCATGAGAATCAAACAAATTATACTGCAATCCTGAAGAATTACCTCCAATCAGATTGTTTAAAAGCTTGTATGCTTTCTCGCCATTCTCTGTTCTGGCCCAAAGGTTGATTTTATTTGCTTTTGACCAGCCAGTTGAATACTCTCCACGTTCTGTCAGCGATTGGATTGCCGCATCCATATACTCCTTATTTTCCTTATTGATCAATGTTCCCGGAAACAATCCAACAAGATGAGAAGAATGTCTTTGTTCCCCTGGATGCCCAATATCCCATCCACTGTTTGGTACTTCAATTTCCGGCAGACTTCCCGCTTTTGCATATGAACGATTATGTCCATTCTTTTGTCCAACACGTGTCTCTTCATACCATTCTTTAATACCATTCGTTTCATTAATCTCAATCGGATCCAACTTCTGCATATTTTCTTCCCAGGATTTTAATAATGCCTCGTCTTCCCCTACAATTTTACCCGCCTGAATACATTCTTTATATAATTCCCAGACAAGTGACTGATCATAAGTAGTACCAATCGCTGTCGGTCCTTGTTCCTCTGAAAAACTTGGTGCTACCACTAATCTTGCCTGTCCATTATATGGAGAACTCTCGTCATTGATTTTCTGATACTCGGATGTCCAAAGATAAGAATCCCAAAATTGTACAGCTTCTTTCATAATCGGATAGATTGTATTTCTTAAGAAATCTTCATTTTGGGTAAATTCATAATGCCACCAAAGATTTTGAATTGCCCATGCTGCCCCTGTAGGATTCCATCCATATTCCTGTGCATTTGTCGGTGCTGTCATACCAAATGGATTATTTTCTGTATGTACTGTAAAGCCAGTGTGATTTTCCACTGCTCCTTCAATTCCATGAACTCTTTCCGCTGTCAGACGCCCAGGTTCCCTTAGCTTATCCATATAGTCTACGAAGGTGATTCCACATTCTGCTAAATTTGTTGTATAAACAGGCCAGTAGTTCATCTGCACATTGACATTAAAGTGATAATCCCCGGTCCAGGCAGAATCCCCTACTGTCCACAAACCAACTAAATTACTTGGAAGTGTTCCTCTGGACCCCGCAATCGTCAGATAGCGTCCATATTGGAATGCAAGCACTTCCAGATAATGAGAGTAAGTTCCATTTCGATACTCATCTACAAGCTGATTGGTAGGAATATCCGTGCGCTGTTCTCCTAAGTCTAAACTCACTCGATCAAACAATGTTTGATGATCTGCAATGTGCTTTTCTTTCAATTTCTGATATGATTTTTTGGCATTGCTATTGACACGGTCATCTACCATTTTTTTCAGATTTTTTTCTTTATCACGATAAGTTGGATAATCATTTTTATAATCCGTCTCTGCCGACATTACAATCATAACCTGATTAGCATTCTCAATCTGGTATGCCTGATTTTTCTCATCTAGTTTCAAATCTCCCCCATCCAGGACAAGTTTCATAGTCGTGTAAAACTTCAAATCATTATCTTTAACTTTTCCTTCAATTGTACAGGTTTGATTTTCTGGATCAAATGTCATTTTCTCTTCTAATCCATCATTATTAAGTTCCATTTTCACACTCAAATCAAGATTTCCACTTTCTGATGCTGAAAGCTTTGTCACCATAATCTGATCTGGATTACTTACAAAGTGTTCTCTTTTATAAGTTACATCTTCATAAGAAAACTCTGTTGTTGCTACCCCCGTTTGAAGGTCCAGCTCTCTCCGATAATTTTTGACATTCTGGTCTTGAAGTCCCATTTTAGAAAAATCAAGCCAAATATCTCCAAAATCCTGATAACTTCCTTTGTTCAGATTATTTTCTCCCGGAAATTTGATCTGTGCTCCCATACCATATCCACCGAGACTTTGATCATCATTAAATACTTTTGTTGATTTATCATCTAAAAGTTTTCTGTAATTTTCAATTTCTTCATCCGTATATGCTGTTGCCTTATTCCCAAACTGATACCCCGGACGACTCGGAGAAGGACCTCCTGTCCAGAGCGTCTTTTCATTAAAATGTATCCGCTCTTTCGAAATTCCCCCAAAAATCAGATTACCCAGATTTCCATTTCCCAAAGGTAATGACTGTTGCATCCATTCTCCACCATGCGTTTCCTGTGTATTAATATTTGCCGGTGACGTATACCATAATTTTAATGATTGATTAATCGCTTCCGTCGATACCGGATTTTCCTGCTTCTCTTCTTTCGCAAAAACTTCACATACCGGTCCTATTGGCAACACCAGTATAGTGCAAATACCTGCAAGGAATTGTCTGATTCTTTTTTTAATCATAATGCTCCTTTTCTCAACTTATACCTCTTTAAATTTTAATATAAAAGTAAGATATACGAATCCCCATATATGAGGAATCCGTATATCTTGTTTCCGATTCTGTTTTGATTATTTTTTCTTTCTTCTGATAATCACTACTGCGCCAACAGCTGCTACTGCTGCCACCAGAAGTACTGCCCACATGATCACATTGGCATTGTCTCCTGTCTGCACACTCTGAGAGTGTGAACCGGATGTACTTCCATTGTTATGACTTCCGCTGTTGCTGCTTCCGCCATTGTTATTATTTCCGCCGTTATTATCATTTCCGTTGTTATTATCATTTCCGTTGTTACCATCGTCCGGATCCGCTTTTTCTCCTCTGACCAGAACCTTCACATCGGCTTTGGCTGTTGCTCCGTTTGTATCCGTTACCTGAATGGTCACGATCACATCCGTATCATTTTCCGGGGTTGTTACCTTTCCATCCAGTCCGATGATTCCTTCCGGATTCACTGCCACGATCTCGATCTTGCTTCCTTCCGGAACTTCCGGCAGAACCAACATTTCTGTTCCTGCTTTCACTTCTGATGGAATCTTATGGTTTGCCAGAATGTCATTTAAAATTTCCTGTGCACCCGGAACATGCGGCGCTTCCACGGCTTTGAATTCTCCGATCAGTTCGGTGTTCTTTGTCACCTCAAATACATACGGGTTGGAGTCACTGATCACGTTTCCTTCTGCATCGGTCCAGTTTACAAAGCGGAATCCTTCATTTGCGACTGCGATGACTTCTGCTTTTTCTCCTTTTTTGTAGCTTCCGTCTGTGGAGTCAATGGTCACGATTCCCATGCTGTTGTCATTTGCTTTGATTGTTACGTGGAATTTCTCCTCCTGTGGAGGTGTCACAGTTTCCTCTGTCAGTTTTGCCTGCACCAGCATCCGTGCATTTCCTTCGTCTTCTCCGACATCACCTGCTGTGAAATAATATTCCAGTGCAGAAGCCGGTCCTGTATAGAATACTTTTCCGCTCTCTTTGTCAAATGAAGCAATCTGACTGTTTTCTCCCATCAGAACTTCCGTTCTCTGCAGCTGTTGAGGTGTCAGTACCTCATTTAAATCTGTCCAGTACTTTTCACCATCATATTTCCGTTTTAACTCGATCGTCTGCGGAGATAACTGTAAATCCAGAGCCTTTCCTGACTCTGTCCATGCCAGATGATTCTCTGCACAATACAATGTTTTCAGGTTTGAAACATCTCCAAACTGCAGCAGTGACAGGTTATTTTGGTTTCCATAAACACTTTCCGGCGCAGCACTGTCCATCTTAAGACTGGTAAGCTGGTTGTTGTTAAAATTTAAGTATGCAATATTTTCTTCTGCCCCGATCAGATTTGTGATCTGGTTGTTTTCCACACTGACCTGTTTTGCTGTTCCGAAACGGAACTCTCCGGATAACTGATTATTTCCTGCAAGAACCGTTTTTAATGCAGTTGCTTCATCCACGATCAGTTCTGTCAGACTGTTATTTGCTGCGTTAAATTCCTCCAATGCTCCCAGACCTGAGAGTGAGATCTGCTGCAGGTTGTTATTCTGACAATGAAGTGTTTTTAAATTTCCAAGTCCTTCTACGAGAAGGCTTTCCATTCCATTACTGTCTGCCTGAAGCACTTCAAGAACCGCTGCCGGTCTTGCATCCAGTGTATGCAGCTGATTTCCATAACAGCTTAATGCTCGCAGTGAAGTCAGGCCTGTCAGATCCAGATCTGTAAGATGATTATTTTCAATCCGTACTTCTTCCAGACTTCCAAGTCCTGTCACATGAAGCTCTGAAAATGTACTGTTTTGAGCATACAGCTTTTTCAGACTGCTGCATCCTGTCACATCCAGCACGGAAGCCGCATTTCCGTTTACTTTCAAAATCTGCAGAGATGACAGATCTTTTACCGGTGTAAAATCCCCAATCGTATTTTGGCTGACATCCACGCGCTGCAAATTCCGGAAATTCTCCACACCTTTTAAATCGGTAATTCCTGCATTCGGCATTGCCAGTTCTTCCACTTCCATGCACTCTGCTTCTGACAGGCTTCCATTTCCATCTTTGTCGCAGGTTCCTGCAAATGTCAGTATCACCTGATCCGGAAACTGTTCTGCAGAAAGTTCAATTTCTCCCGCCGGTGCTGCTTCCGGCACCTCTTCATTCTCTGGTTCTGTCTCCGGCTGTTCAGGAGTTTCCGGTACCTGAGGTGTCTCATTTTCCGGTGTCTTATCCTCTGTTTCTTCTATTGTTTCTACAGCCTGCGCTTTGATCGTATACAGATCGCTGCTCATCGTTCCTAAAATCATTCCGGACATCAGCAGGTACGCAGTTAATTTCTTTATTTTCATCTTTTTCCCTCCTACTATCTACTGTGCCATAGTGACTAATTCCACTGTTTCTGAACGGAGAGACTCAATTCCTCTCTCATTTACTGCAGTTACATAAACCTGATATGTAGTAAGCGGGGTCAGCTCCTGAATCGTCTGATTCATTTCTTTTCCTTCCCATACCATCTTACCATTTACATACACACGGTACGTACATCCAGGTTCTTCTGCAGCCCAGCTGATATTTGCGGAAGACGAAGATTTGCTGTCAATTCTCACGTCGTTTGGAGCTTTCGGTGTTTCCCAGTTGTCCTGGCTCTGTGTTCCGATCAGGTAATACCAGGAACCTGTTCCATACTCTACCCCATCTTTTCTTGCTGCTGCCCGCAGAATTGTATTTTTCTCGACTGTAATCGGTCCTTCATATTTTTTAGCGGACTCAGAAACTTCTTTATTTTTCTCAAATGGCTGACTGCCGTCCAGAGTATAATAAATCTCTGCTCCTTCACCTGCTGTCAATGTCACCTGCTGTGCAGAATCATATTGTCCGGAAGCAACATCTGCGCTTACCTGAATATCCATTGCTGTAAAGGATACTTCTGCCGCTTCAGATTCATTGCCATATCTGTCCACAGCTTTTACCTGAACTGTATACTCACTGCCGACTTCCAGCGGATCTAAAATCAGTGCAGTCTGTGTAACTTCACGGGAACCAACCTGTTCTCCGCCTTTACTCCAGCTTACTTTGTATTTTTCGACTCCTGTATTATCTACTGACGGAAGGAAACGAATTTCTGCTTCCGATGCCTTCGGAGATACGACTCTCAGATTGCCCGGCACAGTTGGTGCTTCTTCATCTTTGATCACCACATCCCCTGTTTCGCCCATTACTTCCAGTTCTACAACGTGGTTTGTATTTCCTTCTGTACTTCCGTTCATATATACGCGGATGTATCCCGCATCAAAATGTTCTCCATCTTTCGGCAATGGTGTTTTTGTGTCCGTATCTAACCAAGATACACCTTCACCATACACTTTCATGTTTTTTCCATCTTTTGTCTCGATGTATTCTTCTTTTTCGCCTTTTGGAAGTTTGTGTGTCTCTCCTTGTGTTCCACTTAAAGATGCCGGCCACTCTCTGTCTGCATCCCGATTTCCGTTCCAAAGCACCAACGTTTTAGTAGGATCAAAGGAACTGTCCGGTGACAGAAGTACGACGGTATCATGATATTTACGCGTTCCATTCCAATACCGATACAGGTTCACTTCCTCAACATGATGTAACCCACCAAGATCTACCTGCAGCCATTGTGCACCTCCGTTATTTCTGCCAGGATCTGAGTAGTTATCAGGATTCGTCTTATTTCCATCTACAGCATCGTCTCTTCTGGAAGCTTCACTTGCATCTTCTGAAAAGCTCACATTTTTGCCTCTTGCCAGATTGGTTCTCTCAGATTTGATCGGCTCATCTTCTATTTTCTGTGCATTCTCATCATATACAAACTCCAGACCTGTAATGGAAAGATCCACCCAGCCGTTTGTCTGGATCGTGATAACTGCTTTTCCTGTTTCTTCGTTAAATTCTACTTTTGGTTCTGTGTACTGCGGCTGTCCGTCTGTGTCCGGCTGCTGTCCCTTTACAACCTGCACTTTTGGTTCCTTCGCCAGTTTTGTCAGTTCAAATGTAGTGGTACGCAGCTCATTATCTTCCGGAGACAATTTTCCTTCCGGCGCATTTACCACATTGTACTCATCCATATATTTATATACTGATAATTTTCCATTAATTGTAGTCTGTCCCGGTGAAAAATCACCTGTCCACGTTAAGCCGAATTTATTATCAAAAATAATCTCATCTTTATTTACCCTGTAGTTATTCAGCGTGATATCCATCGCTGTTCCGTCTCCAGATTCATTCATGATCATAAATTCGTGAGGCTCCATCTCTACTTTCAGACGTGCGCTTTCTTCTTCCCCTTCCAGAGGTAAAATTGCATGCTGCTTTTCATTTGTATTAACTTTATTGTTGTAGAGATACCATGTGCCCTCCCATTTGTCAGCAAATGCATTTCCTACATATTCGATTGGATACAGATCTTTGAAATACTTTTGTTTTGCCTGTCCGGACAGATTCTTGTCTTTGACATCCAGTACATTCGGAGGGGTTACGCCCAGTTTGTCTGCTTCCTGAATCAGTTTTTTTGTTACTTCCGCTCTGGTTCCCCATGCCGGAATAACCGGAATAATGCCATAACGTCCTGTTTCATAAATCTGGAATCCTGTCGGTTTTCCGGATAAACCACTGTAAAAATCAGAACTTACATTTCCATAGAGAACCGCTTTGGTCTCTTCCATGATCTCTTTTTTGGACGGTGCCGGATGATTGACAATGTAACGGAACAGTTCTGTCAGGACATGTGTATTTGCCGGACTGTTCGTGTTGCTTGTTCCATATACGATTTCCGGGAACTCAAACGTGTAGATCACACCACCGCCCAGATAGGTGCTCATCATTTGCATTCCAAGCAATGCTTCCGGTTCTCCACAAAGTCTCTGCCAGTTGTTATAGCTTCCAGCTCCTTGCCAGAGTTTTGAGAACTGCTTGTCCCATGCCCAGGTATCGGAAAGCATTCCCCAGCCTCCGGTATATCCTGCCAGCCAGCTTCCCTGGAAGAAACTGCTTGTTTTCAAATCATCCGGTTGATTTGAACTTGTGTTCTTATAAATCAAGTAGAATGCATCTCCGTGTTTTTCCAGTGCCTTTTTCATATTTGCATTGCTGACAATATTCGTCACTGTAGAACCGTGATCCTGATCTGACCATACAAAGAATCCACCGAATCGGTCAGCAATCTCCAGCATCTTAGCGCTTCCTTCGCATGGAGGATGAATACCTGCCCAGAAGTTCTCTGTATTGAACACACCCTGCATATTCGGATACATACGGTACATCAGATCCAACCAGCCGTAATCCATATCCGCTGTAATATTGTACTGTGTTCCTCCATTTTCCGGTGTTGCAGCTGCTGTCAATCCAAGAAGCATAATCGGCGCTCCCTGTTCATAGGCAATCTGCAGCCCATGTTCATGGAATGCCTGCAGATAAGCCTGTCCGATATGATCCGGAGCAAACTGTCTGAGGTTGTTTGTATGTAACAGCAAAACGTTATTCTCTTTCAGATCATCCGGAATAGCATTCCATCTTCCGTCTACTGTGTTAGATCCCTGTAATTCTGGTCCTTCTTCCTGTCCTATCTCATAGACATCGTTGGAATACGCTGTTGCGATCATCATCGGATGTTCGTTATCGATCACACGTCTTGGACCATCCTGTGACTGCACATCCTGCTCATTTTCATATCCATAAATACCCAGTTCCATGAATTTTACTGCGGCACCTTTTGGATTCTCTGTATACACTCTGATATAACGTGCCTCTTTTGTTGTTCCAAGCTCTGTGGCCCCAAGTCCATTCTTGTTTGCATAATCCATATAGAACCACTGTCCACCCATCGCTTCTTCGTATGGCTTTGAAACATTCTCCGGCTGTTTCACTCCATCCGGAAGTGTCGGATTTCCTTCATAATAAACGATCTGACCGTCCGATAAATCCTCTTCGTTTCCAATCACAATGGCAGTATTTTTATAAGAAATCTTGGTTCCTTTCAGACGTTTTCCCTGACCACTCGGATTTCCATTTCCGATTGTCGCCTGTCCATCATATACCTGTCGTTTCAGGTTGATGACTTCCAACGGATAGGATGCACCCAGATCCACCTGTACCCACACCCCGTTTTTTCCTTCTGCAGTGCTGGTGACTTCTGTTCCCTGTTCCTGATAATTCTCCCAGTTGTTTCCCTCTTTATTACCTGTAGCATCATGCTGCAGATAATATTTGTCACCGTCGGTTAATAAATCCGCATTTTTCAGATCCATATTTTCCCCGACTGTGACTTTGACATCCTTTTCCTCTGCCAGATTGACCAGTGGCGGTGCTTTTTTTGCATCTGCCGCATCTGCACGGACTCCTGTTACCCCAAATGCCGTCAGCACAAGCGCCATGCATGACAGTCCGAGTAATCTGGCTTTGCTCCCTTCTTTTCTGGTTTTCATCCTCATTTTCCTCCTTTTCTTCCACATGAAAGTAAAACCAGAAAATGCTTTATTTTTTCTGGTTCCTTACATGTCTGGGATTTTCCCGCTTGAATTCTAGAGTACTATACTGTTCCCTCCTTTAATATGGAATATATTTACCAGAAATTGTACTTTCTTTACTATCACAATAGATTTTGCTCATTTATTTTGTCTATTTTTTACATTTTACGTTTTCACATCAAATTTTTACGGTAATTTTTCAATCATTTCTGCCAATATTTCTTCATCGAATCCTGATTTTCTGTCCAACGTAGATCATGTTCGGATCTGCAATTCCATTCCATGCTGCCAGTTCCAGATAAGTTGTTGCAAAACACTTTGCAATCTCTGATAAAGTATCATTTTCCTGCACAACATAATATTCCGCCGGAGCCTCATTTTGACTCAACTGTCTGTTTACTTCCCTTTGAACAGCATCCGGATCGTATCCCATATCACACAGCTTCTTTCTTCGTTCTTTACCGTTTGCATATTTTCCTTGTATCACTTCCCCGGCAACTTCCTCAATACTTTTGGACGGCTGCCCTGTCACGCCCTCTGCATACTTTGGTCTTGCATATCCGCGAATCTGCCCCCAACCTGCCGGAATTTTTCGTCTTGCCACTGCCTCATTATAATTCCCTTCCATCATTGTGATCATTTGGCCTGAAACAGACTCTACATACCCGATATGATCGGAATACCCGTCATTTGGCTGTACCTGGAAATCCCAGTTATACAAAATGATATCTCCGGGCAGTGGCACTATGGTTCCATCTTCGATCCAGATTCCCTTTTCTTTGAAAATCTCAATATGCTTTTCACATCCGCATTCTGTTCCGATCAAGTCCACACAGTCTGCCTGAATCGCTGCTGCAGAAACTGCGGTATCACACCACTCATCGGTATACTGTACGGCATATCCCCTCGCCAGTGGCTGATGCGAATTATACAGATCAATAATCTGCCGGAACTTCCCGTTTGCTTCACTGTAGCCAATCCACGAACGCATCACGTTCAATACATCCTGAGCGCTTCTTCCCGATGCATTTTCATCATACTTCATTAACTGATACTGCTCAATCAGTTCCATATTTTTCTGCACATAGACAGAACTAGTCGCATACCCATCTGCCCAAATGGTTTCCAGATATCGTCTGGGTTCTGTGATTCCCTTCAGATTTTGATAACGTGGAAGCTGAAGCAGTTCAAAATATCCTTTCACCCCCTCTTCCATATTGTCAAATACCCGGAAATAATCGGAAATCACGGTTGCCGTTCCGGCTTCGTATTCCTCCCAGGTTGCCAGATTGACGGACTTCCCCTGCCATTTCGTCCCACATTTCAACCCAAAATAATTGTGATAGTCTTTCGCCAGCCTGGATTCTCCCCAGCCGGACTCCAAAATTGCCTGTGCAATGATGGGACTGCATACTTTGATTTCATATGCAGCCGCATATTTCTTTACATATCCTGCGATTTTCTGAATAAATTCCTCTTTCTTCATCGTTCTCCCCTACTTTCTGTATATTTCTCTGCTTTTCCATTTAAAATGTCAATTGCCTGTCTGAGTACTTCTGGAATGGGCATCCCCATAAGCCCGGCATTTTCCAGAATAGACAATGCTTCATTTGCGATAAACGCAATGCACACGGCATCCCTCAGATAATTTGTCCCCATCAAAAGGTCCAGACGGACTGCGATCAAAACAAACAACAGTGTCATTCCTTTTCGGCACAGCCCTTTCCAGCCCGCACGACTCTCCAGTCTGCCATTTTCTGACTTCGGACTTTTCTTAAAAATCACCGGCAGAAGAATCCCGCCTGTGATCCAGTCGATTCCCATAAAAAGAACCAATGTCTGCAGTGCGATATCCCATCCGCCAAATAAAAGGGCAACTGCACTCCCAAACATTCCAAACAAGCTCGTCACCATTTGCTTCATATCCTTCACCACCTTCAATTAAAAAAGCAGAATAGACGGCATTCTTTTCAAAGAATGTTCTACTCTGCCACTCATTTTTCTTTTCCTTTTTTCATTCGATCCTCACTCAAGGATGCTCCCTTGTTTCTGCATAATCGTCTAACACATATCTTGCATATTTTGTTGCCTGACGCTCCATCCCGATCGGGGTTAATTCCAATGCGTTGATCCACTGAAAATAATGTGTCAGTTCATGCCCTATTGTAAGCAAGATTGCCGTCAATGCACTGTCCTTTCCCCATTTGTCACATAAATCTAAATAGTCTCCTGCCGCAACCCGGATATACGGTTCCACTGTATAATCATCTTCCATACTCCAGAATGTCCCATATACCAGATCCCCGTCCATTGCCCGTATTTTCTTTTTATTCTTTATGTAGGCAACAACTCTGAGGGGAAAGAAATATTCTTTTCTCAAAAATGCCGCAAACTCTTTACATGCCCTTCGTACCTCCGGATCTATCCCACTGTCAAACCGAAGCCTGAAGCCCGTCCGATGACCCTCTTCCATAAAATCAATGTTCTGTTCCCAGTTTTCTATCGTCCAAATGTGATCCATAATGTTTATCCCTTTTCATCATAAACTGCTTTCATGCCATGATACTGCATCTTTTCTTTTTGCACTCCACATAATCTGTCAATAAAAAATAAACCTATTTTTATGGCAAAGTATATTACAAACGCAAAGACTATACGCACTTCTTGTTTTAAGTATTCTAAATCTATTTTAATCATGCACACTAAAATAATTAAGAATAGAATCAAGAACATTACCTGCTTTAATACCACATAACGATATGTATTTGTGAATTTCATATGTCTTCTCCTTACAGCCATTCAGATATTTTCCCTTTTATCGTATCGATAAAATGCACTTACTTGCTTGCTCTTATACTCTATCTCTGTTGCATTTTGTTCTTCAAACATCCTTTAAAATGGTTTCATAAATTCCTCTTTTGCCGATATACATCGGAAGTGGCAGTTTCCTCTGTATATCGACAGTTTACTTTACGGTGATGTGTATACCACATCTATTTTCCATTAGATAATAATTGAAATAATTCGTTCATATCATTTTCAATATCGTCGGTATCCGAACTCAAGGATACATTGAGTTTAAAAAACCGCCTTTCTATGGATGATACTGTCCATGAAACTGATAATACATAATAATCCACTTCGCCATCATTACTTCCTATACGTACCTCTGTACCATCTTTCTGTACCTCGCAATAAATATAACACTCATACCCATTTTTAAAAGGCAGCCTATTTGTTGAATGTTCTTTTTTTAAGAAATTTTCCCATCCGTATCCTACTTCCAATGAACAATTGTACTCCTTAAATATTGCTCTATAACTGTCAAGAATATTCGAACATTTTTCTAACATTATTTTTTCGTGTTTCACTATTTCATCATCTTTATCAGATGTATAAACAAATTTCATTAAAATCTCCTCACAAATAATCCCCAACAAACTGAACGTCCTGTAATCCATCCATTTGACAATTCTATATCTTAATCAAACACGATTTACTTAACAATAACAATACTTATTCCTCATACGCCACCTTTTCGATTTCAAGATCAAAAATCAAATCGTCAAAGTCATCATCCCAATCAATATCGTTGCAGTAAAACCGAAACTTATCCTCGCCCAATTCTTCTTTGATCATGGCGCAGCCTTCTACGAAACAAGTGATCATATCTGATCTAGGTCTTAAACACCCGTTGCTAATCCCAATATCTCCTTCTTCCAAAATGATTTCTAGTTCAAATTCTTTCGGAGCCCAGGTTTCCTCAAAAATAATCTGCGGAAATCTTCTCCTTTCCTTTTTCAAACGTTTTCCATTCCAGAATATTTTCCCCTTAAATCCATCCAAATGTAAAATAATTGACTGTTCATGTTGCGAATTAGTACTTACAAAAGTAAATTTTAGTCGATACTTCCCCTTTTTATCGTATCGATAAAATGAACTTACTTGCTTGCCCTTATACTCTATCTCTGTTGCATTTTGTTCTTCAAACATCCACTTAAATGGTTTCATAAAAATTTCCCTTCGTATATCAAATTAAATCTAATATCGCCGCTATCCATGTCATATCTTTTTCGCATATTTTTTCTTTTTGTAAAATATGTTTCACAATCCATCTGCTATATGTGGGAAAATAGCGATTCATTCGATACAACATCGGACATTGTGGAAGCTTAAACAGAACCAGATTATTCTCCTGGATTGCATTTTTCTTTCCAACAATCTTGCATATAGCATGGAACACTGAATCTGGCATCCCTTCTTTTCTAACACAATTCATATAAAATACACCTACCATTTTATTCTTCCAATGATTCCTGTAGTTTCCTATATGATTTGCAATTCGCACGTCTTCTATCGTATTCAATCCATTATAAATACCTGACATCAAAAATCTTCGATGATTTCCGCCGTAACAGTGCACAAACGCAGAATTTACCCTATATTTTCTGTTTTCAAACACCATCAAAATTTTTTCAAATTCTTTCAATGACAACTCTGTTTTTAATAAATCTCTTCTAACATTTACTTCAGCTATTAAATAATCACTATGAAATGTATAATCAAGTTCAATTGAAAAATACGGAAATATATCCTTATTTTTCATATGGCATTCAAATTCTATCGTTGGCGAAGAATCTGTTTCTTCGCCATAATACAACATAGGAATTTGTAAATTTATAAATTTTGTTCTCCCCTTTTTTCCATTACGGAAACTTTTTCCAATTTGCTTATAATCATAATCTGGATGCAATAATGAATATCCTAATTTTTCATAAGTACATCCTAAAATGGAAGAAATCTCATCTGCAATTTCCAGCATTTCACGCCCAATGATTTCTGATGGATAGCTTCCGATATAGATTTCCATCGTATAATAAAAATGATTCATCACAGATTTTTTATCCCCCCTCTTGCCGATATACATCGGAAGTGGCAGTTTCCTCTGTATATCGACAGTTTCTTGTTGTTTTACTCTTTATTGACTTTCATCAAATACAATCTTCTCACCCATCACCCATTTTGTGTGTTTTACCTAATTTTCTTTTAATTTTTCTAAAAATTCCTCCCATTCATCATCTGCAAAAAGATGATAATAATAGTCTGCTTCTTTCAAAATGTAGGACTTTCCATAATGTATCGCTGGCATAATATGCTCTTCAAATGCTTTATCAAAATATGGCCTGAGTTCATCGGGTGTATATAGTTCATAGTCTATCAACCCAGTCAACGTTTTGTCCTCTTTAGTCAAAACACCTATTCTCCTATATACATCGGAGTCATATGTTGTCGGATACTTTTTCACATTTGAAAAATCTCCGAAGAAAAAATCATACTCTACATAAAATGCCTCCGCCATTGATTTTTGCAGATACATCCCACACAAAAGACCTTTTCCCTGTAAATACCACATATTTCTTCGCTTTTTAAAACCTCTTTTTGTGAACTCCTCATGGCAAAATTCTTTAAATTCTTGTTTTGTCATATACACTCTCCTATAAGTGAGAAAAACACGTGGAAGGGACGCGACTTTCCTCTTCACTTGTTTCCTCAGTTAGAGGCCAAAATGAAACCCTCATTTTCAATTTTTTAAGCATTTTTAAGTACTTTTTGCTTGCCGGTATTTCTGCACAATACCAGCAAGCATCGTATTGGGATAGCTACAGGCATCAAAAAACACTTGTCAGGAGTTCCTGAAACCTTTTACTTTTTTCTTCGGATACTTTTAAGTAAAATAATTAATACCACGAACAATTCTAAAATATAAATACCAACCAAATACCAACACCGACTAATTATTATACTTGCTAATGTACATACTGTATGTAATATCCCATAAGACACGGTAGCCAACAAATCCCTACTTTCTTTTTTGGGATCCGTTATAGCAATAGGTACAAGCAAAAACATTATGATGCTTAGAATCAAAACCAAATTTGCAAACTCATAATTTAGTACATATTTCCAATAAAAAAATACAATTAAAAAATTTATGCCTAGAGTACCAAACCACACTCCCGTTAATATTGTATACAATTTTAAATTTGGAATAGTCTTTTTATTCGCCCAAAAATCATATTTCTTACTCATATTTTTCTCCTACGCATCACTTTTTGTAAACCATCTTCTGAAAAAGTTGCTGACATTAGACACAATACCTGCCAAGACAGTTTTTCCTGTACTTTTTGTAATGTTCTGTTTAATTCCAGTTACTTTCGCTTTATACATTGCCTGCTTCCTCACCGATTTGGTTGCGTTAATCACCTGTTTAGAGCGACTATATACTCCTCGCATATTTTTTCCATTCGCTCCAGGACCACCTATAGCTCCTGCAACTCCACCTATCACTGTAGATGCAATAAAATCTTTTTTATTCGCTTTTACCCCTTTATAGCTACAATTTGCCAGATAAGTTGTTCCACCTAATGTTGCATTAGCCACTACAGCGCCAGCAAACCCTATTCCAGATGCAGCTATAGCCCCTCCTATTGCTGCGGCTGCATAATCCACTAGAGATAATGAGCTGATCACTTCTCCGAATGAACTTCCTGTCGCTAAACCAATACCTACATCTGCAACAAACTGTGTAGCAACACCCACTACTGCTCCAACTGCCAAATGCCATACTGCACCGCTTGAATCTATCCTCATCACTGAGTTATTGTCACAATAAGCATATAAGTTTTTATCATATAAATCATCCTGTACTTCTAAAATATCTGTCGTATCAGGACTAATAAACCTTCCAACCTCCGGATCGTAATACCGACTATTCAGATAGTACATTCCCAGTTCTTCGTCATAGTAGTATCCCTTGAAACGGAATGGATTCTTTCTGCCCAGTCCATTCGAACTGTAATCCGTCAGATTCAGCAGTTTTCCCCAGGAATTATACTCATATTTTACAAGTTCCGTTCCGTGACTGTCAAGAATTCCCAGAATATCCCCAAAAAGATTTTTGCGGTAGAAATACATCTCATTCTGATACTTCATGGCAAACACATTGCCCTTGTCATCATAGAAGAAATCGATCCTGCTGCCGTCACTGGACGTCTGCATCAGAATGGCCGACCCATCCAGATAAAAGTCTGTCGTAACTCCATTGACCGTCTTTCGGATTCTCTTTCCGCTGTCATTGTACATGCAGTACATATCCAGTCCGGCGCCTGTGATGTGCTTCAGCTGATGTCCTTTTTCCCATTCCATCTGCATCCCCAGATACTGGAGCGGATTTCCCATGGCATCATAAGTAATTGCCTGTCCATTGTAGAAATGAAGCTGATCTCTCCAGCCTCCGGTCTGATACTCAAATGTATCGGACTTCCACGGTGCTTCTGTGATCACTGGATTTTCGATATAACGGTACTCGTCTCTTCTGACCATATTTCCACCCACATCATAGGTGTAACAGATTGTCTTATTCTGCTTCTGATTATCTTCTCGTACCAGCTGGTTCAGTGCATCATAGTAGTAGCGGATTTTTCTTTCGCTGCCATCGGCGCTTCTCTCCACCATTGTTTCCACATTTCCACAGGCATCATAGGTGTAAGATTCTGCACGGTTTCCTTCCCGGACAGATGCAACCAGATTTGTGGTCACTCCTTCCTCTTTACCTGAGACGTATGTATACTCCTGAGTCGATGTATTCATATCGGAGAAGTGATTGTGGGTACGGATCACGCGTCCAAGGGCATCATACTCATAGGCAATCTTCTGGGCGTCGTTGATCTTGATTCCATATCCAAGTCCTGGTTTCTGCTGTTTCTCTACATCCCCGTAAAGGAATTCCACCTCATGTCCAACTCGATCTTTCTGATACGTATATCCTTTGACACGATTTTTCTCATCATACACTTTGCGAAGTTTCATTCCGTCAGAACGGTCTGTTCCTACCATTCTTCCGATCAGGTCATACTGGTATGTGCTGGTCACTCCACTGCAAAGATCCTTGTGCCTTGCAATTTTTCCACAGCTGTCATACGTATTTTCAAACAGTTTTTCTTCTCTGCCGTCTGCGGTGATCAGATACTGTGCCGCAAGTTGTTCTTCCGGATTGTATTCATTTCGAACGGCTTCCCCTGTCGCATAGGTAATCCTGTCCGCAAGACCGTTCCGGCTTCGAAGCGTGGTACGCTCCAACTCTCTTCCTCCGACCGATACGGATTCCAGATTTCCAAACGGATCATACGCATAATCATACGTAAATCCATTGTGACCGATGGACGTCACTTTTTCGTTTTCATAGGTGTAAGAAACTTTCACTTCTTTTCCATCCACCATTCTCGCAACTTCTGTCATCTTATCCGTGTTGGCATCGTATGCATAGGAAGTGGCATTTCCTTTTGCATCTGTCAGCTTCGTCAGAAGACGGTTCTTGTCATCATATTCATAATGCACGGTATTTCCTCTGGAATCTGTGATCGTCTTCGACTGCTTATAATCGGATGTGTATGTCATAGACGATTCCATGCGCTCACTGCACTCTTCCAGGATCCACCATTTGTTGACCTGGCTGTTTGACTGGTGGGCTGTCAGAATGATATCTGCCAATTTTTGATGGGAATAATCCATCACATCCAGAGACAGGTTTCCATCCTTACAGATGATCGCATATCCATTTCCCGGTGACACCTCTTCGAATCGGAACAGCTGATTTGCAGCTCCCGGCATAGCCGTCTCCAAAGAAAGAATAGAAAAGCCTCTGTCGTTGGTTCCTGATTTTGCCAGTACTTTTCCCGGTGCGTGAACCGGCTCTAACTGATAATACGTGCCGTCATATGGCAGCAAACGATACTGCTGGTTCATCCCGCCATTGTAGTTGAACTGCACTGCCTGTGTTCCCACTGCGGCCGAAGCATTCTTCACATCAATATACTGTCCCGAATGACGTACCCGGATATGATAAATCCCCCCTGATCTCGGAGCTGCTGAGACAGTTCCTTCATCTGCCGGTTCAAAATACCAGTCCTGATGTTCGTTTCCTTCTTTTCGTGTATAACTCTGCACCGGCTGTCCGCTTGTGGTACTCTTTGGTCCATTTGTCAGCGCTTTCTTATCTTTCGTTGCCTTGCTGGTGATCTGGAAACTTCCATCTGCGTTTGGATGCAGCTTCCATTTCTGTGCATCGGTATTGTTATTTCCATAAATCTGAATTTTTTCTCCCTCTGCCTCAGATTTGTTATTAAGATCCAGGCGGTATCCAGAGCCACAAAGAGGCTCAAACTGCATATATCCGTCTTTTCCATCGATCAGCTTCCATTTCTGCGCAGCACTTCCATTAAATGTATAAAGCTGAGCTGTTACTGCATTATTTGCTTCCCCGCCTTTCACATCCAGATAATTTCCAGAAACTTTTTCCCGGATATAATACACTCTGCCCGGTATGACTGCCCCAAGATGCTTTCCACCATCTGCCGTCATCCGGATCGGCTGTCCTTTGTCATTGTATGTGAATCGATAACGGACTCCTTCGGAATTGGCAGCCTGAGTCAGATGATTTTTCGTATCGTACCGATATTCAAAACCCGTTCCATCAATACTTCCCTTCTTGGTCAGACTTCCTTTTTTGTCGTATGAAAAACTCTCTTTTTCCGCTGCACTCACTGCATGGATCAGATTCCCGTCATCATCATACTGATAGCTTTCCCCATCATCTCTGACAAGCTGAACTCCTTTAAACAAGACCTGATTCACCTGATTGTGATACGTCAGATAAATATGAATCGCTTTGTAGCTTTTCTTTGCCCCTTCATTCTGATCATCTGTGCTGAAGGTGTTGCTGACAAACTGCCATCCTTTGATATTTGGATTACAATGGAAATGATGCCATTTCACAGAATCATCCGTATAAATCACCGCTGCGGATAAAGAAAAATGTTTCTCTGGAATTCCAAAGCCCTTGACCCAGCAGCTCAGGTTAAAAATGTCTCCTTCTTCTCCTGTAATATTAATCCCCTGCATCAAATGGAGATTTTGTTCCATCTGTCCGTTCAGTACTGCACATCTTCCCTTATCTGCAGTGATCATACTCTTATTCCCGGTTGCAGCTGCATGAAATCCCCAATTATCAGGCACATCATTTGTGCACTGTTCAAATCCCGGATTGTCGATCAGATTCAGCTCATTTGCCACATTTCCTGTTTCCAGCTGAACACCACTTACCAAAAGTGTTCCTCTTGCTCTTGTCATTCCCACAAACACGGAAATGGTTTCTTCTGCCGGAAGCTGGAATGTGAGAACCAGTCTCTCCCATCCGTCATCTACATTTTTATCTGTCACATAATCAATGCAGCGTTCTCCCATGATTCTGGTCCGGTCTGCCCGGATCACGGATACAGCCACTCCCTGTCCCTGATCTTCCGGGCTCAGAGATTCTGTTTTTACATAAGCAGACAATGTATACGTTCCGGCTGACAGATGCACATCCTGACAGATTCCTTCTTCTGATGTCAGCTCTGTTTTTGTCAGTTTCGCACTTTTTGTACCAATATATCCATCTGCATGTGTGATCGCTCCCCGTTTTCCATCTGACATACGACAGGTGTACCATCCGCCATCTCCATGAGACGGATCAAATGTTGGATTTCTCAGCAGACCATACACTGTTTTCTGAACAGAACCATCTTTACTCAGCTTATGATTTTTCATGCCGGATGTATAGTAAGAATAATTATTTGCAAATCCATCTGCATCCAGCACATCTGTCGGACGTCCCATATTGTCAAAATGCCACGTTGTTTTCTTATTATCTCCCGGACGTTCCATCTGACCATCCAATCCAGGTTCTTCAAAAATCGTAGTATTTCCGTTTTCATAGGAAATCTTCAGTTCCTGACCCGGTGCATTTTTCTGTCCCGTTTCGGATACTTTGCTGACACGGGGTACCCGAAAATCATTTGTGTACTCGTAATTTACACGATAGCCATCCGGATTGGTCACACTGAGCAGTTTATGAGAACCATCATAAGTAAACTGACTCTTACTTCCATCCGGATAAGTAATGGATGTCAGATTCCCCTGCGCATCATATCCATATCGGATCTCTCGCCCTTTGGTATCCTGAATAGCCGTTAATCTGGAGTATGTGGCATCTGTAGAATAAACTGCATTTAACGTTCCCCCTGCCGCATCCGTAACATATGCCAAGAAGTTTCCCGCTGAATTCGGACCATACTGGTGCTTCACGGAATTTCCGTCCAGATCTTCGATGAATCGTAAAAATCCGTCCTGTCCGAATATATACTTCACTTTGTCTTTTGTTTCCATCGTGCGATAACGGTCATGTTCAGAACTTGACGTCACTGTGATCGTCAGTCCCAGCCCATCCTCATCTTTCAGCTTATTACCATCATTGGTATCTTTATAGAAATAATGTTTTGTTCCGTCTTCATCGATATACACATACGGTTAATCTTTGATCCCACTTTCTTTCAACTCCTGCTGGCTGCTGAGCCTCCATCCGTACCCCATACGGGAAGAGGTATCCGCTTCACTGGAATTATACACATGACGGATTTCTGTTGTCATCGGACCTCCCTCTGTTGCCACATCCAAATGACTCCAGACAACATTTCCTGTAAAGTCATTCGTGTAACCGATTCCTGCGCGCCCTGCTGACTGCTCATGGTAACTCTGATAATCCTCCAGACCATTTACATTCCTGTAATAAAACACACCGCTTGGAAACTGTTCAGAAGAGATACTTGGTGAGTCAGATGCATAGAATCTCGCATAAGCACGGTTTGCCAGATTTTCATCATCTTCATATTTTGATTTCACCATAATTCCATAGTTTTTTCCTGTATTATACCACTGACGCACCAATCTGGTCACATTGAATCCTATCGGTGTGATCGAAACTGTATTTCCATTGATTACCTGTTTTACTTTTTTATAATCCAGTATTGCGCCATCTACTGCCGGCTGATTTCCCCAACGGACGCTTTTTTCATCCCAGCTGTTTTTTACTTCATAAGCAAGAAGCGGCAGCTCCGGATTACTGTAAGACGAATATTCAAACTGCCAGATATACATGGTCGCTCCGTAAATAATCGAACCTTTTCCAATATCCGGAAGGTCTCGAAACCGAAGCAGCGCTCTCATTTTTCCAAGTTCATCACTTCGCCCTACCACGAAAGATCCATATGCATATACGTTCCCCGGATTCTCCGGTACACTTCCTCCTGTGAAAACATACGTATCTTCAATATTTCCTTTTGTTTTACTCGTCTCTGTCATCGGATCAATCACGATTGGATAAACACGTTTTGTGTCCTGCATCCATTCACGATCCGGCACAACTTTGATAACACTGCTCTCTGTGCCGATTTCTACTTGAAATTCCACCTGAAGAGACTGATTTCCTGCTGCATCATACATATACGGTTTCACCAGTCTGAAAATCCTTCCTGACTCCTGATTTTCCGAATCATACAGCCCAAGTCCTCCATCTTCTTCGCTTCGCAGTTCCATTCCAGGATGCATCAGCTGAAAGCTCAATTCCTGTTCTGCCGCCTCTTTTCTGTTCAGTCGAATATTCTCTTTTAGCTGCTCTCCCTGGATTGAGTAATGCAGATCAATTCCCGGAAGAATTTCCTCATACACACCTTCTCCGTTTAAATGCGGAACACACATCATCTTTCGGATCTCATCCTCTTCTGACTCTTCCTCATCTAAAACAGACACCTTCATATCCAACATTTCTGCTTCTTTCCAGAAATCTTCCTTTTTCAAAACACGAAATGTAGAAATTTCGCTTTCATAATTCACGTTTCGTGTACTTTTTGTGTATAAAAAAGGTGACAATCCCCATAAGATTTTCTTTCCGTCTTTCTCGATCGTTACCAGTTCCTTTGTATCTGACTCTTTTGCAAAACTTACACGAACTGCGGACGCAAGATTTCGATAAACTTCTCTCCCGTTTTCCTGTACAGCTTCCAGACGGTTATCAATTTCTTTCCACTGTCCGTCTTCTTCATAATGGACCGGAGCCGGATATACAGCTGCCGCCATTCCCTTCTGTGTCATCTGAAAATGTTTGACACAACGCTCTCTCTTTTCCGGTACTTCCCGTAAAATTCTATCTCTCATATTTACCTCCTGCCGAGATTCTCTGTATTCGGTCTTTCTATTTCTTTTTACACGTTTTGTGCACGTTTCGTGTATCTATACAATACACGATTCGTGTTCTTTTGTCAAGCACACTTTGTGGATTTTTTATTTGCTTTTTCCCACGTTTTGTGTATAATCATATTGTATTCATAAAAAGTTTTGATTTTTACAAAAACTTCCCAGCGCAGCAAAAAAGCTGCTTAGAAAGGACGTGTATGTTATGGCTGTATTTGCCAATATACTCAAAACACTGCGAACAGATAAACACTTATCCCAGCAGGAGCTTGCCACTCGCCTTGGCATCTCAAAGAGTGCAGTCAGTATGTATGAACAAGGACGGCGTGAACCTGATTTTGATATTCTGAATAAAATTGCAGATATCTTCCAGGTCGATGCAGACTATCTTCTCGGACGTAGTTCACTCTCTCACGAACCCGAACCTGTCACGATTGCCGCACACCTTGATACCTCTGACCTTACGCAGGCTGAGTTGGATGATGTTGAAAAATACATTCAATTTATCCGCTCAAAAAGAAAACAATAAAGGAGCATTCAGAAACGGCTATGCTGAACAAATATGAAGAACTGTTAGAAGAGGCTGCCGCCCAGAACATATCAGTAGATGAGAACTTTCCTTTTCATGGAAACTTAAAGGGATTGTATGTAGATCAAAATATCGCCCTCTCGGACCAGTTGGAGACCTCTGCAGAAAAAGCCTGTATTCTGGCAGAAGAGCTTGGTCATCACTACACTTCTGTCGGAAATATTCTGGATATCTCCGATCCTGCAAATGCAAAGCAGGAACGCCAGGCACGGATGTGGACCTATGAACGGCTGATCGGTCTGCGTGGTTTGATCGATGCCTATCAGCACGGATGCCGGGAATATCACGAAACTGCTGAATTTCTGGATGTAACAGAAGAGCAGCTTCGCGATGCCATTGCCGATTATCGCTCAAAATATGGAGTCTGTACCAAATATCAGAACTACTATATTATGTTTGAACCCTATCTGATGATAGGAAAGAAAAAATGAGGACAACGCCATCGTCGTCCTCATTTTTCTATTCTTTCTACAAAAAATTCCATAGATATTACTATCTATGGAACTTAACAACTCCCCGAGTTGGGTTCGAACCAACGACCCTTCGGTTAACAGCCGAATGCTCTACCACTGAGCTATCGAGGAATACTATAAAATTGTCTCAGCTCTTATCACTGAGTAAATGGAGAATACGAGATTCGAACTCGTGACCTCCTGCTTGCAAGGCAGGCGCTCTCCCAACTGAGCTAATCCCCCGTTCAAGCTGTTCAGTTATCACCGACAGCTATTAAAATATACCATATCGCACAGTACCTGTCAATAGATTTTTTCAATTTTTTGTAAAATATATATTTTATCTTCAAAACCGACTTTTCAAGATCGAAAATCCCTCTTAAAATGACAACAGCTTCGTAATCAATATATTGTTATCATACAAAAATGTCAGAATACTGCTTTTTTCAATCATCTCAAAGCAAGACTGTCCAATCGCATTATTATACAATAATGTTATGATCAAAAACAAGAGCCAGACAATCACCAGTGCCGCCGCTGCTCCGACAACCGCTCCGCCCAGGTGATTGAAAAATCCCAGAATCGGAAGCTCGCCGATCAGATCTACTGCAGCCATCAGCGCCCTGACAAGAATCCACACAAGGATAAATGTAACGAGAAACGCCACAACCTTGAGGATCATCCTCGCAATATACGATGCCACATACTCAGGAAATGACTTAACTCCCAGTTCCTGATAAATTGTGCTGTTATTGTTTTCCAGCAGCCGGTTTTTCAAAAACTCCGGCAACGCTGCATTTTCAATCTCCTGAATCTGTACTTCTTTTGGAATCTCTCCAATGATATTCAAAATATCCTGAATGTTGATCCCCAACTGGTTCCAGTCCAGATTGTTGATATCCGCCAGCTGATCCTGATTCAATTCCCCAAGTGAAGTCCCGCTTAAATCTGCATTTTTCAATGTATCTGCAGAAATCTGAGGCATGAACATCTCCATACATTTTTCTTCAATCATCTCATCCGCAGGTGTCCATTTAATAAGCGCATCACTGACATAAGGCGCCAGAAACATAACCAGCACGATCGACAGAACCGTAGCCAGCAACGAAATTCCGATTTTGAGCAGTCCTCTGACATAGCCTGCCACGATACTGATCAAAAATATCACTCCTACAATAATCAATAACCAATTATCCATATTTTCTCCTAATTTGTCAGGTAAACAAGCCGCAGTTCATCTTCACCGGCGATCAGGTATCTGTGAATTCCGGCAGCCGGAATCACTTCCTGTGCTTCTATTCCCCAGTCTCCCTTAAATCGCTGTATTCCCGTGTCGCTGATGATACATCCTTTTGTTCCGTCGAACATGATGATCTCATCTCCTGCTATCTTTACATGACTATATTCTCCTGTTATTTCCCGGTTTATTATCTGTTTTCCCGTTTTATCATAAAGCTGCACTTCATATCCTGATTTATCTTTATTCGTAAGAATAAACCCGATATACCTGTCCGAGTGAAATTCACTGCGTATCTCCTGATTCAGCTTCACTTCGGTTTTCTTTTTCACGGACTTCGTACCTTCATAGATCACAAATGATCTATCACCAACCGCAACGGATGTGGACGCGTCCATATAAAACACATCCGGAACGACTGTCTGCTCAAAATCTTCTGTATAAATCAGGTTGTCCGTTTTTTCCTGACCTTCTTTTCCAAAATTATAAAAAGCAACCATGGACTTCAATGTTCCGTTTTTTGTGGAAAGATACGATACCATCAGGTTCTCCCCATCCGCCGACATGTCCAGTGAGATTGGATATCCGGTACTGTTTAGATTCACCTGATGCTCTACAAGTATATTTCCCACTGCATCATAGGAAATAATCTGGGGCGTAGATTCGTTTTTCAGAATTGCGCTTACAATCCCCTGATTTGAAACAGAAATCTTTTCAATCGGAAGCGTAGTCTCAATCTCCCCCTTTAATCCACTCTTCTGAAAGATCATAATCGTATTACCGCCCACATCTGCTATTGCAAACACATCCTCATTAACGTCCACTATCGGATTCTGAATCTGACAGGGCTGAATCCATTTTTCCTTATTCTTTTTATTCAGAAACACAACGCCATCTCTGCTGTATCGGATCACACCGTCTGAAAATGCGATATACTGGTTGCTGTCTTCTGTATCTTTCTTATGTGAGTCCGCTGTTGCAACGGACGTATACGTCTGATTTTCAATCACAAGATAGGTTCCTGTCACGATCATGGCTGCCACGACGATCCGGATCGTCCACTGTCCCAGCACGCTTCTTCTGTGCCTTTTGACCTGCCTCCGAATGATCTCCATATCTATGGATCCAGAAAATCGAAACCGCGGATTTTTCTTTTGCTTCATATCCGACCCCTTATCATTTTGTTTTATTTTCCGATTATAGCATTATTTTATGGTAATAGCAATTTCTGACCTACATAAATCAAATTTCCATCCGTAATTCCGTTCATCCGACAGATAGAATCTACATGCGAAACATCTCCGTAGGCCTTTTTACTGATGATCGCCAGTGTATCTCCCTGCTCCACTACGTACACTCCCTCTGAGGAATCACCTTCTCCTTCTGTGCTCTCCTGTTCCTGAACAATATCATCTGTTTTTTCTTCTTCCTGTTTTATTTCCGGATCTGATGCATCCTTTTCTGATGGTGGTGTTTCCTCCTGTTTTTCCACGTCTCCCTCATTGGATGTCTCTGTCACTTCACCGCTCACCGGCTGCACCTCCTCTGTATTATTTTCCTGTAAGACCGCTGACGATGCCTGACTCATCACTTTCTGAACAGCCTTCATTTTCCCGAAATTATTAAGCGTCGTAACTCCCATAATCACTGCCACCAGTATCAGTATGGAACTTGCCACATACATCAGACGGTTGTTTTTTTTCTGATGCGTCCGGCTTCCTCGACTGCGGACCATGTTCCGAAAGTCCTGAGCAGCTCGATCCTCAACAGTTTCCGAGGGAGACACCCCATTCTTTCTTCGAGCAGCGATCATATAGTTCTGCATGCATGGATTTTTCTCATAATATGTATAACGACCTCCAATCTCCATCAGATCATTCAGTTTATGCACAAAATAAGATTCTTCCTTCTCTGCGGAATCCTTCATAACAAAAACAGTATTCTGCTTCGGGAACGATTTTTTATGAAGTTTCACTATGTTGCTCTTTGCATCCAGTTCTACTCCGGGCTGTGCGACAAACCAGCCCAACATTTCTCCGTCTTCAAAATACTGTTTACAGTCCTCATATGCATTTTTCCATGTTTCATCATCAATCACGTATTCATTGCCGACCAGCTTCAAGTCGTGCATCTGAATCGCACCATATATGTATACATATTCCTCATCCTCGCTCTTTTGCATATCTCCTACGAGAAATGCACCGATCGGTCCGTCCTTCGCCTTGTCACAAAGCTGTAGGAAAAAAGTATCTACATAGTCCTCCACATAAATTTTCGGGCTGTCACTCACGTTTCCAATCTGACGAACATTTTTTGGGATCTGTCTTTCCATGCTGTATATCCTCCTTGATTCAATTGATTTTTTGCCGGAAGCCTGTCCGCTCCCCCGGGTTCTTTTAGAGAATAGCACACGAAAAAGGCCGATTTTATCAGTTAATGTCACATAAGTTCGACAAAATTTTTGCCCAAAATTTTTCTATTTTCTTTTCATACTTTCAAATGCTCCGCAATATTTGTCTGTCAGTGTGATGATCCATCCCTCTTTTGTGTGAGGAATGCTAAAAAATGTGACTGGCCACATATGCGCCCGGATCACATCTTTCTCTATATCATTCAGAGAAAATAAACGACATGCATGGTTTAAGGCTGTTTTCGGATGTGTCAGCCCGTGGAAACGCTGCCCCGTCTCTTTTGCATGGGTATGCCAGTCATACAGAAACAGATCATGCAGCATCCCGCCTCTTGCCGCTGATTTTGCATCCAGATGAAAAAAGCGGCACCACACATAATTGTAGTAAGATACATGAAGGCAATGCTGATAACAATTCGTATTTCCATGATGCAGATATAGTTTCATACGAAGCACAACCGGATGCTTCGCAATATCCTGAATACATTCATAAAATTCTTCATCCCACTTCTGTTTCCTCAACAGGAACTCTTCTTTATGCTTTCTTATATAAAATTCTTCCAAACGTCGAATCATTCGATACCATAATTTCAAGTCTTTCCACCTCCGGATTCTCACTGTACAGACAGCTTCTTCCCATATTATAGCACGCACTTTACCTGCGAAAAATATTTTCGGACATTTTTCTGTTTTTTGTAGACGATACAAAAATTGTATGGTATAAATATACAATAAGATTCCATTTACAGAGTATACATCTGTAACTATCAACCAATTAAAGAGAGGGGGATTTCCTATGGCTTTTTGTAAAAACTGTGGCAATCAGATTGAGGACAATGCCGCAACCTGTCCAAACTGCGGAGCTTCTCAAAACACAACTCCACAAGTCACGGACAACGGCGGCTTTCTCTGGGGATTGTTAGGCTGCTGTATCCCGATTGTAGGTCTTGTTTTATTCCTTGTATGGAAAGACACAAAACCAAAAACTGCCAAAGCTGCCGGAATCGGAGCATTGGTCAGTGTCATCATTGGAATTTTGTGGTACATTCTGGTCGCTGTGATCGGAGTCGGCATTGCCAGCATGGGATTCTAAGATTTTATGAAAAACTGGATCTACAAATGGCTTCCTATTATATTTGGCTGTCATTGCAGAAGTGACCGTTCCTTTTACTGGAAGGGGACACAGTTTCCAATCTGTGCCAGGTGTACCGGAGAACTGGTCGGCATTCTATTATGCCCGGTCACGTTCCCATTGGTTTCCTGGTCTCCTTGGATTTTCGCAGTTTTGATGCTGCCTATGATCCTGGATGGAGTCATTCAGATGATGACATCCTACGAAAGCAACAATCGCCGGAGATTTTTAACCGGCCTGTTGTTTGGATATGCACTGATGAGACTGTTTCTGGTCTCCACTATATGGACATTCCACTTTGGCTACAATCTAGTGCCAAAGTAAAAATCCCCTGACGGAGAACAATTTGTTTCTGCCGGCAGGGGATTTCTCTTTTCTGAATTTTATACAAACGCTTTGATCTTCTGATAGATACTTTCTGTATCCAGTCCGTATTTTGCGATCAGCTCCAAGGCTGGTCCGGACTCACCATATGTGTCGTTGATTCCGATCTTCAGTACCTGTGTCGGCGCTTTCTCTGAAAGGACATCACATACTGCACTTCCAAGTCCTCCGATTACGGAGTGCTCTTCCACTGTCACAACTTTTCCTGTTGCTTTTGCAGCTTCCACGATCAGTTCTTCATCCAGAGGTTTGATCGTATGGATGTTGATCACTTTCGCATCGATTCCGTCTGCTGCAAGCTTCTCTGCTGCTTCCAGACAGTTGGAAACCGGAAGTCCTGTTGCCACGATAGTCAGATCTTTTCCTTCGCGCAGCACAACACCTTTTCCGAGTTCAAACTTGTAATCTTCTCTGTCATTGATCACCGGAACCGCCAGACGTCCAAAACGCATATAAACAGGTCCTACATGCTCGTAAGCCGCTTTTACTGCTGCTCTTGCTTCTACATCATCAGAAGGGTTGATCACAACCATTCCCGGAATTGTTCGCATCAGAGCGATATCTTCGTTACACTGGTGTGTCGCACCGTCTTCTCCTACAGAGATTCCTGCATGTGTCGCACCGATCTTCACGTTCAGTTTCGGGTATCCGATGGAGTTTCTGATCTGCTCAAATGCACGGCCTGCCGCAAACATTGCGAAAGAGCTTGCAAATGGTACCTTTCCGGCTGCTGCAAGACCTGCTGCCACACCCATCATATTACTCTCTGCGATACCACAGTCGATAAATCTCTCCGGATGTGCTTTTTTAAACACACCGGTCTTTGTAGCTGCCGCAAGGTCTGCATCCAGTACAACTACATTCTCATGTGCAGTTCCGAGTTCGGCTAAAGCATTTCCGTAACTGTCTCTTGTTGCTATTTTCTTTACATCTGACATAATGCTTCACCTACTTTCTCCAAATCTGCCATTGCTACTGCGTATTCTTCATCATTCGGCGCTTTTCCGTGCCATCCTGCCTGATTTTCCATGAATGAAACATCTTTTCCTTTGATTGTCTTGGCAATGATCGCTGTCGGGCACCCTTTCACTGTCTTTGCCTTTTTGAATGCTGCATCGATTTGATCAAAATCATTTCCGTCGATGTTGATCACATGGAAATTGAATGCTTCAAATTTCTTATCAATCGGATATGGGGAGTTGACTTCATCAATCGCACCGTCAATCTGCAGATTGTTGTTATCTACGATCACAACCAGATTATCCAGTTTTTTGTGCGCTGCCAGCATCGCTGCTTCCCATACCTGTCCTTCCTGAATCTCTCCGTCTCCAAGAAGTGTATAAACTCTGTAATCTGCGTTGTCCAGTTTTCCTGCAATCGCCATACCAACTGCCGCAGAAATTCCCTGTCCCAGAGATCCGGAAGACATATCCACACCTGGAATGTGCTTCATATCCGGATGTCCCTGCAGATAAGATCCTGTATGACGCAGTGTCTTTAAATCTTCAACCGGGAAATATCCTCTCTGCGCCAGTACAGAATACAGTCCCGGAGCTGTGTGTCCTTTAGACAGGACAAATCTGTCACGGTCTGCTTTTTTCGGCTCTTTTGGATCAATATTCATCTCTTCAAAATAGAGATACGTAAAAATGTCAGCTGCTGATAAAGATCCGCCCGGATGTCCCGCTTTTGCGCTGTGTACCGCTGTGACAATCCCTTTGCGGACTTCATTTGCAGTTTTCATCAATTCTAATTTGTTCATGATTACCTCCTGCTTTTACTCTCCGAAAACAGCTTTATAATCAGCCTGGAATTTCTCAATTCCGGCGTCTGTCAACGGATGATGTGTCATCTGTTCGATTACCTTGTAAGGCACTGTTGCAATATCAGCCCCTGCAAGTGCACAGTCTGTAATGTGGATCGGATTTCTTACGCTTGCGGCAATGATCTCTGTATCAATTCCTGCAACTTCAAAGATCTGAGCGATCTCTGCAACCAGATCTGTTCCTCTTACCGAGATATCATCCAGTCTTCCCAAAAACGGTGATACATACGTTGCACCCGCTCTTGCTGCCAGAAGTGCCTGATTTGCAGAAAAGATCAAAGTCACATTTGTCTTGATTCCCTCAGATGAAAGGACTTTACAAGCTTTCAGGCCTTCCACTGTCATTGGAATCTTCACTACCATGTTCGGATGAATCTTTGCAATCTCACGTCCTTCTTTGATCATGCCTTCTGCGTCTACTGTTGTCGCTTTGACTTCTCCGCTGATTGGTCCGTCTACAATCGATGCAATCTCTGCGATTACTTCTTCAAATACACGTCCTTCTTTGGCGATCAGGGATGGATTTGTTGTAACTCCACAGATCACACCCATGTCATTTGCTTTTTTAATATCCTCTACATTTGCTGTGTCAATAAAAAATTTCATTACCTGTCCCTCCTTAAAATCTTCGTCGATTTGTTATAATTCGATTATATAGACTCCCTGGAAACAGGTCAATAGGCCCAAAAATTATTAGTAATTTTGCCGTACTAATAATATCACATTATTAATAAAAAAACTACTGCTAACTTTGGTTTTGCCTTTTACTGTTGATTTTTATTACTAATAATTTACTTTTTTGTACTAATTTTTCTTTTTTTCAGATTTGGATATCCGGTTGTTCCCCGCATCACGATCTGTGGCTCATACTCCACATGATAGATACTCACCGGCTCGATCCCGGCATACGGCTCACTGCGGGCTTTGATCTTTTTCATGATGATATCGCAGGCGTCTCTGCCTTTATAGATCACGAAATGTTCGACTGTTGTCAGCGCAATATGATGCATTCTCGCAAACAATGTGTTGTCGCATCCCATCACGGACATCTCTCCCGGAACTTTGTATTTCTCCTCGTACAGAGCATCCAGAATACCAAAGGCGATCATGTCATTGAGCCCCACGATCGCAGTCAGATCCGTATGCTCTTTCAGCAATTCCTTTGTCAGGTCATATCCGATCCGATATTCCGAATCGATTCCCGGCACATCTTTATCAATCTGCTCATCCGCGGCTTTGATCACCACATGATCTCCAAGTCCTGCTTTCTGAAACTCCTTCAAAAATCCTTCTACCCGCTTGGAACGCTGCTTCTGCCTTACAGTCAGCGGCGGCGCAATATATGCCACATGGGTATGTCCGAGTTCCAGCAGATGCTTTGCCATAATTCTGCCAAGCTTTGAATTATCCAGCTCTACCGCATCCACATTCAGCCGTTCATTCTGATTGTTGATGACAGCAAAGGGAATCTTGTTGGACAACTGCTCCACTGTCTCCATAAAGCAGTTGCTCGGATTACAGGTGTAGATGACCCCCTGCGGATTCAGAGAGGAAAGCATCTTTAAATAACGCTCCTCCAACTCCAGATCTCTCTGGGTATTACACACAAACAGCCCGAACCCCTGCTCCGTTGCTCTTGCTTCGATTCCCTGCAAAAGCATGACATAATACGGATTGGTCAGATTCGGGCAGAAAACCACCAGAAGCTTTTCCCTGCGGCTTTCTTTCTGTGTTCTGCGCTTGGGAAGCACATACCCCAGCTCCCGGGCTGCATCCTCCACTTTTTTTACCACTTCTTTGGAAAAAGAAACATTGTACTTCTTATTTAAAATCATAGAAACCGTCGTCTGGGAAACGCCGGCATATTTCGCCACATCCGAAGATGTCACTTTCTTTTTGTTCATGATTTCTCTTCCCTGTCCTGTTAAAGCTCCGTTCTGCCTTCCAGTGCACGCAGAAGCGTCACTTCATCAATATATTCCAGATCTCCGCCTACAGGAACACCGCTGGCAATCCTGCTCACTTTGATCCCGGTCGGCTTGATCAGCTTGCTGATGTACATTGCGGTAGTCTCCCCCTCCAGGCTTGAGTTGGTCGCCACGATCACTTCATCTACATCCTGCTGCAGCCGTTCCATCAGTTCTTTTAAGCGGATATCCCCCGGTCCGATCCCCAGCATCGGAGAGATCGCTCCATGAAGCACATGATACACTCCGTTATATTTTCCGGTCTTTTCATATGCTGCCAGATCTCTTGGAGTCTCCACTACCATGATGGTCCGCTGATCCCGTTCCGGATTGCTGCAGATCGGGCAAAGTTCCCGGTCCGTCAGAGTACAGCACTGTGCACAGTATCTCACATTATTTCTGGCATCCACGATCGACTTTGCCAGATTCTCCACCTGATCTTTCGGCATATTGATAATATGAAATGCCAGTCTCTGGGCAGACTTCGCTCCGATTCCCGGAAGGCGTGAAAATTCTTCGATCAGTCTGCTGATCTGATTACTGTAATAATCCATTCTTTTTCACCTCTGTCCGGATTAGAACATACCCGGTATTCCTCCGCCGAGTCCTCCTGTCAGTTTGGACATTGCAGAGCTGGATTCTTCATCCACTTTGCGAAGCGCTTCATTTGTTGCTGCCACAATCAGATCCTCCAGCATTTCAATATCATCCGGATCCACAACCTCTTCTGCCAGCTTCACCTTTAGAACTTCTCTTTTACCGGAAACTGTCACTTCCACAGCTTCTCCTCCTGCAGTCGCAGTAAATTCCTTTGCTTCCAGCTCTTTTGCCTGCTCTTCCATCTGACGCTGCATTTTCTGTGCCTGTTTCATCAGATTTGCCATGTTCCCCGGCATTCCTCCGCCAGGAAATCCACCTCTTTTTGCCATAAATCAGTCCTCCACTATAATCTCCATATTGATCTTCTTCTCAATATCTACAAATGTATCCTCAAACCGGCGTCCTTCTTCTACGTGGCGTACTTCTACTTCCACCTTCTTGCCGATCCTGTTTTCAATCAGACTTTCCAGTTCCTTCCGTCTATCTTCTCTGCCAACAAAATCTGCACCCAGTGCATCTGGCATCACGATCATCAGACGGTTGTCACCCGCAAGGCTTAGACGCGCTTTTTTCAGGTAATTCCGAAGCATCCCCGACGCCTCATCTGCAATCGGTCTGAAATTCTTTACTACCTGCTGCACATCTTCCGGTACTGCGTTTGGAAGTTCCGGTCTCAGCGTTGGCTCCGCCGGTGCCTGACCATCTTCCTTTACATAAACAACTCGTTCCTGAACACCTGATATAGCGCCCTGTTCCAGCTTTTCTTCCAATACACGGATCCGATCCAGAATAGAATCTGAGCTCGTCTCCATGGCAGGCGTACAAAGCTTGATCAGAGCCACTTCCAGAAGCACTCTTTTTTGCGCTGCATATTTCAGCTGACCTGACAATTCCGAAAAAATCCGAATGTAACGGAGCAGCATATCCGCTTCCACCATCCCGGCCTCTTCCTGAAGCTGCTGCATATTTTCTGTAGATACATCCAGAACATCCTCTATATTATCAGATGTCTTCACAAGAAGCAAGTTTCGCAGATACCATGTAAAATCCGTGGCAAGCTGCGTCAGCTCCCGCCCCTGCATCACCAGATCATCGACGATATCAAGCACTTTTGGGACATCTCGTCTGATCACACTGCGCAGAAGTCTGCTGAACACATCCGTATCGACTGCTCCCAGTACTTCCAGCACATTGTCATACGTCAGCTTCTGCCCCAGATAAAAGGCAATACACTGATCCAGAAGACTCAATGCGTCACGCATCGAACCATCTGCCGCCTTTGCGACATAGCGCAGCGCTTTTTCTTCTACTTCCACCTGCTCTTCCTGCATCAGATCACGCATCCGGTCTGTGATCGTCTCAATACTGATCCGCTTGAAATCATAATGCTGACACCGGGATAAAATCGTGATGGGAATCTTGTGAACCTCGGTTGTCGCCAGAATAAAGATCACATACTCCGGCGGTTCCTCCAGTGTCTTTAACAGCGCATTGAACGCCCCTATCGACAGCATATGCACCTCATCAATGATATAGACTTTGTACTTTCCTTCTGTCGGGCGGTATGCCACTTCTTCCCGGATCTCACGGATGTTGTCCACACCATTGTTCGAAGCTGCATCGATCTCGATCACATTCATCGATGTACCCGCTGCAATAGAGCGGCACATCGCGCACTCCCCGCAGGGACTTCCATTCACCGGATGCTCACAGTTGACTGCCTTTGCAAAAATCTTTGCAACCGTTGTCTTACCGGTTCCTCTTGTTCCGCAGAACAGATAGGCGTGTCCGATCCTGTTTGCTTCAATCTGATTTTTTAATGTAGTAATAATATGTTCCTGACCCTTGACATCTTCAAATTCAACGGGACGGAACTTTCGGTAAAGTGCCGTATACGACATGTATTACACCTCTGTTTTCCAAGTCTTTTATTGATCTCCAAAACTGATGCCGATCGTCCTTGCTTCTTTGATAATGCCATCTTCCGGATCAACCATCTTCAATTTTCCAGCCACCTCCTGAAGCGGTACTTTCGTAATCTTCTGATTCTTCATCGCAACCATATAGCCATATTCCTGATTCAGGATTAATTCTGCTGCGGCTGCTCCTACTCTTGTTGCAAATACACGATCATATGCACATGGAGAACCGCCTCTTTGCGTATGTCCAGGCACTGTAATTCTGACTTCTTTGTCTGTTTTCTCCTGAATCTTTTCTGCAAGTTCATAAGCAATGGACGGGTATTTCCGTTTTGCCAGTTTTTCTTTATATTCTTTTTTCTTCAGTTTGGCATCTTCTTTTGAAATCGCACCTTCAGCCACTGCGATGATGGTAAATCGTTTTCCTTCTGCTGCCCGTTTCTGGATCACGTCTGTCACGACATTGATATCATACGGAATCTCCGGAAGCAGAATCACATCCGCACCACCTGCGATTCCTGCCTGCAGTGTAACATGGCCCACTTTATGTCCCATAACTTCAATAATGAATACCCGGCTGTGAGAGGTTGCAGTTGTATGAATCCGGTCAATGGTATCCGTTGCGATATCCACTGCGCTCTGAAATCCAAATGTCATATCCGTTCCCCACAGATCATTGTCGATCGTCTTCGGAAGAGTCACAACATTTAGCCCCTCTTCTCTCAGGAGATTGGCTGTCTTATGCGTTCCGTTTCCTCCCAGGATCACCAGACAGTCAAGACTTAACTTATGATAAGTATGCTTCATTGCCGCCACTTTATCCAAACCGTCCTTATCCGGTACACGCATCAACTTAAACGGCTGTCTCGATGTACCGAGGATCGTGCCGCCTCTTGTCAGGATTCCGGAAAAATCCTTTGATGTGAGCATATGAAAGTTGCCATAGATCAGACCTTTGTATCCGTCTTCAAATCCATAGATTTCCACATCATCCCGTTTTGTGCAAACACCTTTTACAACACCGCGCATTGCAGCATTCAAAGCCTGACAGTCCCCGCCACTTGTAAGCATTCCGATTCGTAACATATCCGTATCCTCCTACTCTTTGATTTTATCAATTCCGCACCAGAAATCGGTGCTAAAAGACTTTATTTCCTGTTTTATCTTATCACAAACAGGCGAAAATGAACAGTTTTATATTCTCCCTCAATTTTTCTCAAACTTTCCGATTGGTAATTTTCTTTCCATTGTGTTAAAATAGACACAGCGTAAAACAAAACAGATTTGAAGGAGATAACTAAACATGGAAAGAAATGATCCTTGCTGGTGCGGCAGCGGCAAAAAATATAAAAAATGCCATATGCCGATCGAAGAAAAAATAAAACTGCACAGAGACAGAGGGGAAATTGTACCTTCCAGAAAGCTTTTGAAGACTCCGGCGCAGATCGAAAAGATCAAAAAAAGTGCGGCTCTCAACACGGCTGTTCTGGATGAAGTTGCCGCACACATTCGCGCAGGCATGAGTACTGCTGAGATTGACAAGATCGTATATGATTTTACAACTGCACACGGTGGAATCCCGGCTCCTCTGAATTATCAGGGCTTCCCGAAAAGTGTATGCACCTCTATCAATAATGAAGTGTGCCACGGAATCCCGGATGAAAACATCATCCTGCAGGAGGGTGATATCATCAACGTCGATGTATCTACCATTCTGGACGGCTATTTCTCTGATGCATCCCGTATGTTCATGATTGGCGAAGTATCCGACCGGGCCAAACGTCTGGTGCGTGTTACAGAAGAATGTGTAGAGCTTGGTCTTGCAGCGGCAAAACCATGGGGACATCTGGGAGATATTGCAGATGCGATCAATACCCACGCACAGGCAAACGGCTACTCTGTTGTTGTTGATATCGGCGGTCACGGAATCGGACTGGAATTCCACGAAGATCCGTTTGTCAGCTATGTCACACCAAAGGGCAGCGAGATGCTGCTCGTACCCGGAATGATGTTTACCATTGAGCCGATGATCAACGAAGGCAGCCCGGACTTCTTCGTAGATGAGGACAATGACTGGACGATCTACACCATTGATGACGGACTGTCTGCACAGATCGAATATATGGTTCTCGTAAAAGAAGACGGAATTGAAATTCTTACAAAATAGTCAAAAAGCTGCGTACACAGGACCTCTCCTGCTGCACACAGCTTTTTTATTTACTTCATCAGCATATGCAGATATTTTTCATACTCGACTCCGTCATTGCGCGGAATCTCTTCTTTCACTGCATCTGTAATCGCTTTCTCGATAAAACTTCCCGCAAGTTCCATCATGGACTTCAGATTTTCTCCTCTTGCCAGTCCGCCTGCCAGCACGGAAGCAAACAGATCACCTGTTCCGGAGTAGCTTCCACCTACATACGGGAATGCTGCAAGATGTGTCTCTTTTCCCGTCACTGCCAGATTTCCCATCTTCCGGATCCCGTCTTCATTGTCACAAAACTGAATCCCTGTCACTACAACAGTTCTTGGTCCATCTTTCCTCAGGTTTTCCGCCAGCTGCCTGATCACCGTAAGAAGATGTTTTTCGTCCGTCATATTTTCGATCATCCGATAATCTGTATCCGTCAGAATACAAAGCTCCGTCAAATTTGGGGTCACAATATCCGCCATCTTCGCAAGCTCCCGCATCTTTCTGCAAAACTCTATGGAGAAGATATCAAATTTGTATCCATGATCCCCCATGATCGGATCTACCAGCAGAAAGGCTTTCTTCTTATGAAACGTCTCCGCAATATGGATCATATGACCGATCTGCTCTTCATCTGCTGCAAATCCTGTATAGATACCGTCAAACCGTGCCTCCATCTTTTCCCAGGATCGCCGAAACTGCTCCATTTCTTCCGTAAGGCTCACGCAATGATAGTCTTCATATCCTGTCTGTGCACTCAGCACAGCTGTCGGGAGCGGACACGCCTGCACGCCCATCGCTGAAAGTACTGAAATTGCTACCGTGAGAGAACATCTCCCAAATCCTGAGAGATCGTTAATTACTGCTACTTTCTTTCCCATACTCATCCACCTGCATTTCTCTGACTGGCTTCATGATCAGAACAGAATGTTTTCCCATATTGACAACAGTCTCTCCATCCTCCACCAGATAAATGTCTCTTTCTGTCGTATAGCTCTTTTCCCAGGAGTACATCAGACGCTCCATCTTTCCTTTCATAGGCACCTCCGCCTGCCACACCGGGATTGTCACTTCCTTTAGTTCCTTACTGTTATTTAACACAACAATGATCTGTTCACCTTCCTGAAATCTTGCATAAGCAAGAACATTGGATGACCAGGAAAGCATCTTCAGAGAACCTGTACGCAGAGGCTTCTCACGCTTGTGGATCCGGATCATTTCTTTATGGAACTCTACAAGTTCTCTGTTTTCCTGTCCCCATGGATAGGTCCTGCGGCTGTCCGGATCGGTAAATCCACAGACACCTGCTTCATCTCCGTAATAAACCGTAGGTGCTCCTACCCAGGTCATCTGAACTGCCACTGCCTCCCGCATCACTGCCAGATTGATCCCTTCTTCTGCCGCTTTGCTTCCAAGCTGTGCCACTCTTCCTACAATGTGATTCGTTCTGGTCAGGAACCGGGAATGATCGTGGTTAGACAGTTCATTCATCGCCACCTGCAATGACGGGGTCAGCATGCTTGCCATAAAATGATTCATCGTATTGACAAAGTTGTCTGCATTCCCCCACAAGTCTGTCCTGCGCTCATCACTGTGCTTTTCCATTCCTGTCAAGAACCAGGTCAGCGGCTCCATAAAGGCATCGTAATTCATCACGCTGTCCCATTCATCGCCCTGAAGCCATTCTCCCGGATCTCCATAGTGCTCTGCCAATATCAGCGCCTGCGGATTGGCACTTTTTACAGCTTTTCTGAAATTCTCCCAGAAGATGTGATTGTATTCATTGCTGTATCCCAGATCTGCGGCCACATCCAGACGCCATCCATCGGCATTATACGGCGGCGATACCCATTTCTTTCCGATGTTTAAAATATATTCCTCCAGCGTGGGAGAATCTTCATAGTTCAGCTTCGGCAGCGTATCATGTCCCCACCATCCGTCATAGTTTTTATTATAAGGCCACGCTTCTTCTCTTTCATCAAAAAAATGAAAGAAATCTCTGTACGGGCTCTGCGCACTGACATAAGCACCTTTTTCGTATTCCGGCTGCGGTTCATAAATCCGTTCCCGGTCCATCCACTTATTGAAAGAGCCACAGTGATTGAACACTCCGTCAAGGATCACCCGCATGCCTCTTGTGTGCATCTCCTCCACCAGTTTTGCAAACAGGCGGTTGCTTGCCTCCAGATTCCGAATGTCCCCTGTCCGCTTCTGATATTTTGTCGCTCTGGTATTGTCCTTTTCTCCCTCTGGAAGAGCCTCTCCTCCGTCTTCTATAATCACGCCGTAATGCGGATCGATGTAGTCATAATCCTGAATATCATACTTGTGATTCGACGGGGAAACAAACAGTGGATTGAAATAGATGACTTCAACTCCAAGCTCTTCCAGATAGTCCAGTTTATCCAAAACTCCCTGCAGATCTCCTCCATGAAATCTGCGGATATCCATTGCCGCCGGAAATTCATTCCAGTCTTTCACTTTACAGACCGGCTCTCCGATATAAACGTATTCTCCATCCTCCACATCATTGGATGGGTCTCCATTACAGAAGCGGTCTACAAAAATTTGATACATCACTGCGCCTTTTGCCCATGCCGGTGTGGAAAATCCAGGCATGATCCGGAAATTGTAATATTCCACCGGATGTTCCGATACGCCACATCGATGATAGCAGAGCTCTTCACTCTCGCTTTTTATCCGAAAATAATAAACAAACATCGTATCTGTAAGCTGCACTTCTGTTTCATAATAATCAAACACTTCCCCGGAGGACATCTTCTGCATCTGCAGTGTTTCTCCTCCTGAAATCAGACAGACCTCCTGAGCGTCATCTCTTGCCGTTCTGAATCTCAGCCTGACTTTTTCATGGATACCCGGTTCCGCAGGTATGACATAATCCGATGTCCCATCACAGAACAGCGCATTTTTATTCATATAAACCTCCTTTGGGGCAAGCCCCTTAAAATGCCTGCCCGGCATTAAAAACAGCTTGCCCCATTCTACACCTACTTCTCAAAAAGTGCTTCAAACTCACTTCTTGTAATCTTTTCTTTTTCCAGCAATAACTGGGCACAGGCTTCCAGTACAGACTGATGCTCCTCCAGAATTGCTTTTGCTTTCAGATAGCACTCATCAATGATACGTTTGACTTCCTCATCGATTGTTCCCGCCACTTTTTCACCGTATCCTCTGGATGTGTGACCAAAATCACGTCCGATAAAGACTTCATCGCTGTCATTGTCATAGTTGATCAGACCAAGACGTTCTGACATACCGAATTTGGTGATCATGGATTTTGCGATCGCAGTTGCCTGACGGATATCCTGAGATGCACCGGTTGTAATATCATCAAAGATCTGTTCTTCCGCTACACGGCCGCCGAGAGACACTGTAATCTCCTGAAGCATATGTCCCTTTGTATTGAACATATCATCGCCTTCCGGAAGCGGCATCGTATAGCCGCCTGCTCCTCCTGTCGGAACAATGGACACACTGTAGACAGGTCCCACATCCGGCAGTACATGGAAGAGGATCGCATGTCCCGCCTCGTGGTATGCTGTGATCCGGCGTTCTTTTTCAGAAACCACACGGCTCTTTTTCTCCGGTCCGATTCCGACTTTCACAAACGCATGACGGATATCTGCCTGCTGAATATACACTCTGTTTTCCTTTGCAGCCAGAATCGCCGCTTCATTTAAAAGATTCTCAAGATCTGCCCCTGTAAATCCACTGGTTGTCTGCGCAATCTGTTTCAGATCCACATCGTCTCCCAGCGGCTTGTTTCTCGCATGTACTTTCAGGATCTCTTCTCTTCCTTTGACATCCGGACGTCCAACTACCACATTTCTGTCAAAACGTCCCGGACGTAAGATCGCAGGATCCAAAATATCTTTCCGGTTGGTCGCTGCCATCACAATAATACCTTCATTAACACCAAAACCATCCATCTCTACCAGCATCTGGTTCAATGTCTGTTCTCTCTCGTCATGACCGCCACCAAGTCCGCTTCCTCTGCGTCTGGCAACTGCATCGATCTCATCGATGAAAATGATACATGGGGCATTCTTCTTCGCATCCTGGAACAGATCCCTGACACGGGACGCTCCCACACCGACAAACATCTCTACGAAGTCAGATCCCGAAATCGTAAAAAACGGAACCCCGGCCTCTCCGGCAACTGCTTTTGCAAGAAGGGTCTTACCGGTTCCCGGAGGCCCCTCCAGAAGCACTCCTTTTGGGATTCTTGCTCCCACCTGAACATATTTTTTCGGAGATTTCAGGAAATCGACAATCTCTGCAAGCTCTTCTTTTTCTTCCTGCAGCCCCGCAACATCTGCAAATGTCACTTTCTTATCATTCTCAGAACTCATACGGGCACGACTTTTTCCAAAATTCATTGCTTTTGCATTGGCACCACCACTCTGTCTGTTCATCATCATCGTAATAAACATGAATCCGACAAGCATCAGCACAACCGGGAGAACCGTCGTACTCAGCACCGAATCCTGAGGGATCGCGCTTATGCGGTATTCCACATCATTTTTATCCAGCAGCTTCTGCGTCTCATTGACATCCGATACGTTGACACGTCCCGTTTCCCTGCTGTCGCGCAATGTCAGTGTGACCACTCCGGTAGGCACTGCCTTATTCTGGTTGATCACCACCTCTGTCACGTTGTCATCCTTTATCTCCTGTTCAAACTGAGTAAAAGTTATCTCCTGCCCGCGCATCTGTACACGGCTCGTCATCCATAGCACAAAAAAGATCACAGCAATAAACACAACCACGGTTGCGCCGCTTATGCCTTTATACTTCTTGTCATTCAATGATACTGCTCCTTCCTATTCCACACCTTCTACGACTCCGATATATGGAAGATTTCTATATTTCTGTGCGTAGTCCAGTCCATATCCGACTACAAATTCGTCCGGTATCTCAAATCCGACATAATCTACTTTTACATCTCTTTCTCTTCTCTCCGGTTTGTCCAAAAGAGTACAAAGCTGAATGCTCTTTGGATTTCTTTTCTTCAGAACATCGATCAGATAATACAGTGTACGTCCGGAATCAATGATGTCTTCCACGATCAGAACATCTTTTCCCTCGATGGATTCATCCAGATCCTTTGCAATTCTGACAACACCGCTGGATGTTGTCGCATCCCCGTAGCTGCTTACACACATAAAGTCCAGAGAAACCGGCACACTGATTCTTTTTGCCAGTTCACACATGAAAAATACTCCGCCTTTGAGTACACAGATCATATGGATCTGCTTTCCTGCATAATTTTCGCTGATCTGTTTTCCCAATGTTTTGATTCTTTCATTTACTTCTTCTTCTGAAACTAACACTTTAATTGTCTCTGCCATGTTTTTTATCCTCCATTATTTTGATCTCTATTATCCTTTTTGTATGTTCAGATATCTGATATCTGCTGCTCATCCGATATCCGACAACCCACAGTATCTGATGCCCCTCGGCGATCAGCAAAATCCGCTCTCTGCTTTTTGCAGGAATCTTCTCATTGATAAAATAAGATTTAAGCTTCTGCGTACCGCCCTGCCGGTTGACACACAAAACATCCTCTGGCTGTCTCGTTCTTACGGTGAGACTATTTTTTATTATATCATAGTCAAACCATTTCGTGTAGGGGTTTTGCGGTATCTGTTCTATCGAAAAATTCTTATCTTTTTCCCGAATTGTACAGCATATTCGCAGCTTCCCGTCTTTTAATCGGGTAATTCCGGGAATTATAAGTTCTTCCCGGCACTCCGTCTGTTTTTCCTCTGTCTGGTTTGTCAAAAGTATTCCTTCATATTTTCTCTCTGCACAGATATTGTAGGGAAGATTTCGCTTCCTTCCGCTCTGCTTTTCAAACAACTCCGCCACTGCCGCAACGTGTACAGACGCAAGATCCTTTCCTGTTCCCGCCAGATTTTCCAGACACTTCTGAATAATCCCGTTTTGGATGACCGGATCACACTGCATCCATTCATCCCGAAGAAGCAAAAGCCCCTCTTCCTCCTGCCTTACCACACATCTGCAATGCACTTCGATTTCCCGCTCCAGATAATCCCTGATCTGATTTAACTGCTCCATCGTTTCATTCATGTGACGGACGGCCTGCCTGTTAACCTGCTCCTCCAGCATAGGAAGGATCTGATGCCGGATCCTGTTTCTGGTATATTCATCCCCGGCATTGGTCTCATCTTCACAGTAGGAAAGCTGATGTTCTTTCAGATAATACTCAATTTCCTTCCTGTTTATTCCAAGAAGCGGACGGATCATACACCCATTGACTGGCCGGATCCCGGAAAGCCCCCGGATTCCGGTTCCTCTTGCCAGATTCAAAAGCATTGTCTCTGCATTATCGTTCTGATGATGCGCAAGCGCGATCTTGGTCCCCCCATAACGGACCCGTACCTCCTCAAACGCCTTTCTTCGCACCAGACGCCCTGCCTCCTCCACAGACAGCTTTTTCTGCGCAGCGATTTCTTTTACATTCTCATGATACACAATACAGGGAACATTCCGCTCCCTGCAAAATGTTTCCGTAAACCGTTCATCTCTTTTTGCAGTTTCTCCGCGAAGTCCGTGATTCACATGCACTGCGATCACATCAAATCCGATTTTTTCCTGCAGTCTCAAAAGTACAAAAAGCAGGCATATCGAATCCGCGCCGCCCGATATCCCTGCGATTACTTTATCTTCTTTTTGCAGCATATGATATTTTTCAATAAAATTTAAAATTTTCTTCTCCATACTGTAAACTATACCGAATCCGTCCCCAAAATGCAAGTATCCTGACAATTCCAGATCCCTACTGCCAGTACTGTCATATCATCCATCGGTTCTTCTCCGGTCCAGTTTAATACCTGCTCCAGAATGTGATGCGCAAGCTCTTTGGGATTTCCGCCTGTCGTTCCACCGATGATCGTTTCCATCAGAAGGTCCTGTTCCCCAACCGGCAGAGCATCCAGTACACCGTCCGTTATCATAACAACAAAATCTCCGTCTTCCAGCGTTCTCTGCACAGATTCAATTTCAATGGAATGCATGACCCCGATCGGCAGACTGGACGAACTGATACGCTCCACTTTGTTTCCTTTTTTGATAAATGTAGAAGAAGCCCCTGCTTTGATCAGACGGCATTCTCCTGTATACAGATCAAACATGCTCAGATCCACCGTGGAAAAATGGATTTCCTCACGCCCCATCACCAATGTCGTATTAATCATCTGGATCGCCGCTTTTGCCGGAAATCCGGCTTCCAACAGCTCTTCCAGCAATTCCATGACAAGCGTACTCTCCCGGCATGCCTTCTCTCCGGATCCCATACCATCGGAAAGCGCCACTGCCAGTTTTCCTCCGCCAAGCTCACGCATCATGAAATTATCCCCTGAGATCTTGTTACAGTCCTTCCCGATCCTTGCCACACCGTAAAGTGTATAAAACACCGGGCCTTCCATGCACACGATCGTCTGATATTCTTTCCCCAGCATAAACGCCTGATCACTCTCTGCAATGAACTGTCTCCCCATCACTTCTGAAACAGCCTTTACGAGCGCTTTGATCGTAACGCAGGTATTTTTCACTGCTCTTGCGGTAAGATGTACTTCATATTTTCCTTCTCTGTTCAGGAAAAAACTGCTGTACAGTACACGAATCCCGCTCTTTTTTAAATGAGATGCCAGCTTTTTTTCCAGACGCTCGTCCGAAAATAAACTTTTTTCCAGCTCTTTCGCCGTACTGCGGAGCATATCCGCAAACGTATCCATCTGGACCGCGCATCCTTCCCTGCCAAGTACGATCCGGTTATTCCACATCATATTCTGTCTTGCATCGTGAAATGCACCCAGCATCTCCTGTAAAAATGCTTCCCACCGCAGGCACCTCTGCTGAAGCTTCCTTTTTGTTTCTGTATTCAGTTCACTCCCGTAATGATCGATGGCAGATAAAACTTCATATCCCATCTGATAGGTATGTACAAAATCTTCTTCCCAGCACCAGGAACATTTTTCACAGCTTTTGCAGGCTCTTTCTTTTGTCCGGTCAAACATATCCTCAATCTCCTCATTGGAAAATGCGGATTTCTTTTCCTCCAGATGAAGAAATGTCCGGGAAAGCTGTTTGATAGAATCTGCGTATTTTTCAATCTGTGTCACATAGGGGCTGGTGTGCAGTGCCTGTCCATTTTTCATGGCGATATCCTCCTAGTTCTTATGTATGTAATATTAGAACATGCAAAAAGCCCCAGGAATTTCCCGGAGCTTCTCTTTCGTATCGTCACTATTTTGCCGGCTTGAAAATGATCTCATTCGGATCCACCAGCCCTAATTTTTCTTCTGCAATCTCTTTCACGTAATCGTCTGTCTTCACATACGCTTCGTATGCTTCCACTTCCTTTGCACGCTTTTTCTCTTCTTTAATCTGTGCTTCCAGTTCTGCTTCCTGCTTCTTGTACTGTGCGTTTCTGCTGCGCAGAGATACTGCATTCACTGCAAGTACGCCTACCAGCAATACAAGAATCATACTGATCAGCATCATACTTTTTTTATGATACCGCCATGCAGAATTCGTCTTCCGGCTTTTTGATCTGCCAGCGACTTTCTTTTTCTGAATCGCCATGACACTCACCCTATCAAATCTAACTTCTATTTCCATCCTGCCTGCAAATAAATTTGCCTGACACAAGTATTCTATCTGCTTTTTTCTCTTTTTTCAAGTTATTCAGCCGTTTTAATCAAGATTTCCTTGTTTTTTCATGTTTTTTTCAGTTTCCTGAAAATTCGTTTCAACAAATGCTGCACCCCCACAGCAGTCAGCAGCCCGGCTGCGATTCCCAGAACAAAGAACCAGCGAATACTTCCATAAGTCGTACAATACATCTGACGAAACACATACGCGCTCACCAACAGCCAGAAGCCGATATCCTCCACACCGACTGCCAGCGGATGATGCCGCACGAGTCTTCGTATCAGCAGCAGAATCTGATAACCGCAAAAAAGTACCATCCCCGTAAGCGCCGCATAGAAAAAAATCACAACTTCTGTTTCAATTCCGAGCATCATAATAACGCCTACTTAAATAATTTTGACAGAAAGCTCTCATTTTGCCCGCCCTGATTCACTCCAGAATAAGCAATACTGTCAATATTTCCGGAAAGGTCTACTTCTCCCTTCTCAACACTGAGCCGGTTCACATGGAGGTCTGTGCCTTTCACCATAAGCATCCCCTGCTCTGTCTCCAGAAGAATCTCATTCAGATCAAACGAGAGAACATCCAGAACTCCGGTAACCATACTTGTCTTTCTGTTATTCACGATCAGTTTATGTGCCTTCGCCGGCATTTGTCGTTCTTCCATACACTTTCCCCTTTCCTTCTGCTTTTCTATATATATGAGGGGTTGTATTATTTTATACCGGAAAAACGAATTTTTCTGTTTTATAAATAGCGGAACAGGTCTTTCGCCTCTTCTTTCTTGGTCGTATCCTGAATATCCAGCACTTCTACTTTCACCGTCTTTGTACCGAACTGAATCTCGATCACATCTCCCACTTTCACTTTTACGGATGCCTTTGCAGGCTTTCCGTTCACCAGAACTCTCCCTGCATCACATGCTTCGTTGGCTACGGTTCTGCGTTTGATCAGCCTGGAAACTTTTAAAAATTTGTCCAATCTCATCAATCTTTTCTCCTTCCTTCTCCTGTAACTGAAAAGAGAATACAACCGGCTTGTCCGACTGTATCCTCTTATGCATCTTTATCTGTTCGTCAATTATGCGTTTACAGCATCTTTCAGAGCTTTTCCAGCTTTGAATTTCGGAGCTTTGCAAGCTGCGATCTTCATTGTCTTTCCTGTCTGAGGATTTCTTCCTTCTCTTGCTGCTCTTTCGCTTACTTCAAAAGTACCGAATCCTACTAACTGTACTTTTTCTCCTTCTTTTAACTGCTCTGTTACTACATCAACAAACGCTTTTAATGCTTTCTCTGCATCTTTCTTTGAAATTTCTGCCTGCTCAGCGATTGCTGCGATCAATTCTGTTTTGTTCATGGATAATTCCTCCTCTTTATTATGCTAGAATGATTATTCTAAATTGGTAAAGGCCGCATGTCTCTACCCTTTACATGTCGATACCCTTATGTACTGTTATAACTGGTGAAACTGCTTTTGTCAAGCAGTTTCACAGATTTACCATGCAAAGCGGTACTGTTTACAATAACAGCAACATTTTTACATAATCTTATCAATCATTGCCAGCACTTCTTTGCCCATAGCTACGGATTTTTCATCTGCATCAGAAAGGGAGGTTCCTTTGATACCGTAGTAGAATTTGACTTTCGGCTCTGTTCCCGATGGTCTCACACATAACCATGCATCATCGGAAAGATCATAGTACAATACGTTCGATGTTGGAAGACCTGTCGAAGATACTTCACCAGTCTGCATATCCTGAATCGTGTCTGCTTTGTAGTCTCTCGCTTTCAGCACTTTGTAGCCTGCGATCTCTGCCGGCGGATTCTTACGGAGTGTCTCAAGAATCTCCTGGATCTTTGCAAGTCCTTCGATTCCTTTGAGTGTGATAGACTGGATATCATCTTTGTAGTATCCGTATCTCTCATACATCTCGATCATGGCATCCCAGAGAGTCATGTCTTTTGTCTTGTAGTAAGCAGCTGCCTCGCAGAGTGCCATTGTCGCAACGATCGCATCTTTATCCCTTGCATGTGTTCCGATCAGACATCCATAGCTTTCTTCAAATCCGAATAAGTACTCGCCTTTTTTGCTTGTCTCAAATCCCAGAATCTGCTGTCCGATATATTTGAATCCGGTCAGAACTTCAATCAGCCCTGTGTTATAGTAATCTGCAATCGCATCCGCCATATTGGTTGTCACGATCGTCTTGATCAGATATCCATCCTCAGGGAGTCCTCTCAATGCGTTTCTCTGTCCGATCTCATAGTCTGCAAGGAGACAGCCGGACATATTTCCTGTCAGATCGTGATATTCACCGTTTTTATCTTTTACCCGGACACCCAGACGGTCTGCATCCGGATCTGTAGCAAGCACAATGTCTGCATCCACTTCTCTTGCCAGCTTAAGTCCCAGTTCAAATGCCTCTGCCGCCTCCGGATTCGGATAAGAAACAGTCGGGAATTCGCCGTCCGGCAGTTCCTGCTCTTTGACTACGTATACGTTCTCAAAACCGAGCTCTTTTAAAATTCTGCGGGCAGGAATATTTCCCGTTCCATGAAGCGGACTGTATACGATCTTCAGATCTTTTCCAACTGCATCAATGGCATCCTGATGGATCACCTGCTTTTTCAGCTCTGCTATGTAGGCATCATCCACCTCTGCTCCGATCACTTCGTAGAGTCCGGCTGCTTTGGCATCCTCTGCCGGCATCGTCTTCATAGTCGTATAATCTGTCACTGCCTTGACTTCATCCATGATTCCTTTGTCATGAGGCGGTGTGATCTGAGCTCCATCTTCCCAGTATACCTTATAACCATTGTACTCCGGTGGATTATGGCTGGCTGTAATGTTGATTCCGGCAATACATCCGAGTTTTCTGACTGCGTAAGAAAGCTCCGGTGTCGGACGAAGAGAATCGAATACATAGGCTTTGATTCCGTTCGCAGCCAGGCAGCATGCCGCTTCCTGTGCAAATTCCGGTGACATCCGGCGTGAGTCAAATGCGATGGCAACTCCTTTTTCTGCGTTTCCACTCTTTAAAATATAGTTTGCCAGTCCCTGTGTTGCCTTTCTCACTGTATAAATATTCATACGGTTCGTTCCGGCTCCGATAATTCCCCGAAGTCCTGCTGTACCAAACTCTAAATCTGTATAAAAACGCTCTTTGATCTCGTTCTCATCTGATGCGATACGCTCCAGTTCTGCTTTTGTATCTGCATCAAAATAAGCATTTGTCAACCACTCATTGTATATTTCTTTGTAACCCATCTTAGGCACCTCCTGCAATATAGTATGGTTCTATTATACAACAGCCACCTATAAATGAAAAGTGAATATATTTTCTAAAAATCGCTCTTTTTCTGCCTGCTGTCCGATTGCAGTCTGCAGTTTTTCTACACTTTTCTCCGGAATCCGCGCCTTATTGGAGTTCGAATACAGATTTGCTGTCTTCCAGAACTTCTCCGGATAAGCCAGGCAAAGTGCGAGAAATTCCTTTTCCCTGTCCTCCAGAGGACGGACGCTCTCATACATCTCCAGAATCTTTCTTCCCAGACTTTCTTTCCACTGATATTTTTCCATTACCTTTCGCAGGAAATAATACAGATCCTGTACCTGTACATCCATTCTGAAATGCTCAAAATTGGTGACTGCAATCCTGCCGGAACTGATCCAGATGTTGTGATAATTATAATCTCCGTGTATCAGCTTTCCGGCTTTTAGATTGTCTTTGTACAATTCCGGATATCCGGAGCATTCCATCCGTTCTGTCACACTTTGCGCCATCTCATACATGCTCTCAAAATGTGCCAGAAAACGACGCTCAAATTCATTTTTTGTGACCCTGGAACGGATAAATGCCCGCACTTTTTTCAATTCCCGGTTGTGCCGCCTTAATTCTGACAGCATATCTCTTCCTGCAAAAGGTTTCAGTTCTATCTCTAAAACAGGTTCATGATCCGAAGCCTGAGGAACCATCTCCTGCATCTTTTCTTTTGTCCACGCACCGTCGCCAAGAATTTCTCCCCAATCCATTCTCTGATGCAAAAGTCCGAGAGCCTGTGCCGCTTCCAGCACATCCCGCTCCCTTCGTACCTCACACTCTCTTCCCGAAACCCATTTTTTCAGCATGTACTTTGTTCCATCCTGGGATACGCTAAAGAGTTTTCCCGCCTTCGTAAAGATGGGTGTGTCCACCTTCATTCCGTGTCTGGATTCCAGATAACAGAGCAAAACATACATCAGAGGTGCGCGCCCAACCGAAATTCCTGCCGGTCCAAGCAGCATCAGCCCCTCCTTTGTATCGCAAAAATAAGCACCCCTGGTCTTGCGGGTGCTTATCACGTCTATGTCATACTGTTCCAGAACTTCTAACTCATATTCTCTCATACTTGCCCCCTGCACTTTGCCCCGCCGAAAGCAGGGCGGATTCATGACTCTTTCTAATCTATGAATCCCGGTGAGCAAGTATGCTAAAAGCCAAATCTTTCTTTCACGTAATCACACAATTTTCCTTTTTGATTCCATGCCGGATCTTCGATCACCATATCCAGCAGCTCATTTAAGAGCGTTCCCAGTTTTTTTCCCGGCGCTATTCCGAGATTGATCAGATCCGTTCCTGTCACTGCCAGATCTTTTAATGTCACACATTCTTTGTTTCGCAGCGCATTTCGATACAGTTCTCTGATCTGAATGATATTTTCCAGCTTTCCTCTGCGTTCATAAGAACTCTGCGCTTTTGTATCTGCAAGCCGGACTGCCAGATAATATGGAAAGAGTTCCACCCCGATCTCATGCATGGCGCGGCGCACGTTCGCTCCGGTCGGTTCCATCCGGTAATCATGATACGCAACAAGCTTTGTTACTTTTCGAATCGTATCATTATCAAATTTCAAACGTTTCATCACTGTTTTTGCAATTTGCTCGCTGGCGATCGCATGCCCTTTGAAATGGTCTCTTCCATTTTCATCTGTGGTCTTCATTACTGGTTTTCCCATATCATGGAACAGCATGGTCAGTCTGAGGACTTTATCATTCTTTACATTCTGCAGCGCATGAACTGTGTGTGCAGCTACATCATATTTATGATGCGGCGTATTCTGCTTCACACCGACCATGTCATCCCATTCCGGAAGCACCACTTTTGTGATTCCCAGCTCACAGGCATCCTGAATCCGCTCCGGATGATCGGATACCAGCAGTTTTACCAGCTCTGCCTGAATCCGCTCTGCACTGATCTTTTCCAGATTCGGCGCCAGACTTTTGATCGCTTCTGCGGTCTCCGGCTCGATTGGAAATGCCAGCTGCGCAGAAAAACGTACTGCGCGCAGAATCCGAAGTGCATCCTCTGAAAAGCGCTCCTTCGGATCACCCACACAACGGATCAGGTGATAATTCAAGTCCCTCATTCCGCCAAACGCATCCACCAGACGCTCATCATCATTGTATGCCATGGCGTTGATCGTGAAATCCCGTCTCTTTAAATCTTCCTCCAGCCGGCTTGTAAATGTCACCTCTTTCGGATGACGGCCATCCTCATACAGTCCGTCCACCCGGTAAGTGGTTACCTCAAATCCGTCTTTTCCAATCAGAACTGTTACCGTCCCATGCTCGATCCCAGTGTCTACGGTACGTCGGAAGATCCGCTTCACCTGCTCCGGCTTTGCAGAAGTCGTGATATCCCAGTCCTCCGGTTTTCTGTTCAGAATGGAATCCCGGACACAGCCGCCCACCGCATATGCATCATAACCATGTCTCTGTAAGTTTTTAATAATCAAAACTACTTTTCTTGGCAATTCTATTTTCATTGAAACTCTTCCCCTTTATTCTATGGTCTACCCTGTCTTTCCATTTCTATCTCATTTAAAATTTCAAGTTCACGTTTTTGGCAACTAAATATTATAACCTGTCTTGACTGTTCGCTCAACCATTTTAGCGTATATTTTAATCTTTTTTCGTCATAACATCCAAACGCATCATCCAGGATCACCGGAACTTCCTCGCCATACAGAATCTCAAGAGCTGCCATTCGAAGTGCAAAATAAACCTGCTCCACGGTTCCCCTGCTGACTCGTTCTGCCGGAATCCGCCGCCCTTCTGATAAAAGAATCAGTTTCAGAGAATCCTCGATCAGAAGCCTTGTATACTTTCCATCTGTTACTTTCGCAAGGATTTTTGATGCTTTTTCATTCAGTACTGTACCGAAATCTTTTGACATGGATGCCGCTGCCTTCTCCATTGTCTCAGATGCGATCTCCAGTGCCCGTGCCGTCTTTTTCAGCCTCTGCTCCTCTTCTCCGGAAAAATCCAGCTCCTCCAGCTGTTCTTTTACATTATTTAAACTGATCTGCTTTTCCTTCTGTTCCTCCCCGATGCGCTGCAGCGTCCAGTGCAGCTTCTGCTTTTTCTCCCTGTAACCAGATTCCATCGTTTCTCGTTCTTTGATCCAGACACTTTTTTGTGTCTGCGCGTCTTTTATTCCCCAAATAAGAAACAAAATACTTACCGCGACTGGAATCAATGTATATACACTGTGCAAAATCACGCCGACTGCCAACAGACACATGGCTGCGATTATCTGCCAGCTGATTTTTTTCTTCTCCTCTTCTGTCACATGCTCAGGTTCTCTTAAATCTGCAAGCTGTCGCTTCTTTTCCTGCATCTCTGACTCCAAACGCATCTTTTCCTGCTGAATATACTGATATTTTCGTTGAAGTGCCTGCCGTTTCTCTGCTTTTTCCGATTCCAGCTGCTTCCATTTCCGGGTGATTTCCTTTTTGCGCTGCTTTAAGTGCTCCTCTGCCCCTGCCAGATCTACTCCGCTGTTTCCTGTTTCGTAATAATTTGCTGCATAATTCTGAAGCTCTGCCGCCAGACTTTGCCCTGGTCTTGCTCCAAGCTGTCCGATCGCTGCCGTATTTTCAAACTGTTCCGCTGTCAATCCATTTAACAGCATATCCAGATCACCATGCTCCACAGAAAGTTCCTCACCGTCATCCTCGCAGATCAGCACAGCTCCTTTTGTGTACCGGTCAAAACGCCGTTTCAGACAAAAGGTCTTCTCACCACAGGAAAACCGCATCGTTCCGGCGTATTCATTCGGATTCTCCCACGGTTCAAACCGGCTGAACGCATCATTGTGCGCCGCTTTTCCGCGCCCTCTCTCCATCCCGAAGAGCATCGCTTTTAAAAATCCGTAAATCGTGGACTTTCCGAATTCATTTTCTCCATAGAACACTTGGATCCCGTCCCGAAACACAAATCTCTGATTTGAAAATTTTCCAAAGTTTTTGATCTCAATCTCTTTTATCTTCATGCCTTCTCCTACTGCCGGTTTGCCATCAATGCCTGAATTCCTTCACAAAGCGCCTCATACTCTACGCTTCCTGTCTCACATCCCCCAAACGCTTCAATGTATTTTCCGATCAGATTCTCCTGATTTGCCTTCCACAGTTCTTCAAAATCATAATCCGGAATCGTCTCATCCACAATTTCCAGAATATTCCCATATCTATCCTTGGAACCCGTATCAAATTCAATATCCGGATCCCTCTTTCCCGTCAGAATGAATTTGTAGAGATTCTCTCTTCCATGCTCCTGAATCTGTCCCCGGATCAGTTCCCGCACTTCTGCATTTCCCATCCGGCTCTCTGTCTCGAGCACCAAATGCAGATATTCCCGTTTTGCCAGTGGTACAAATTCAAATCTAGTGCCTCTTTCTGAAATCTCTCCCCTGATAAATCCATGCTTTCCTGTATCATTCTTATCGGTCGGTTCCAATGCACCCGCATATGCTGCAAGTCCCGGGATCACCTGCTGCGGCTTGTGGATATGCCCCATGGCAATATAGTCGAATCCGCTTTTTTCCAACAGACTTTTCTGTATCGGAAGATGTTTTTCATCTCCGCCGTGAACCAGAAGAATCTCATACTTTGCGTCTCCTTCCGCACGGATCCCGCCATCAAAAGGTGTCAGTATCTCCCGTGACTCATAGCTGAATCCCGTCACTGCCACATCAAGATCCTCAAAGATCACACACTCCGGCTCTTTTTCAAACAGCGGATATACATTGCTGCTCCACTGAAAGCTCCGGTAGTAAGAATCCTGCTTTAAAAAATCATGGTTCCCGGCAATCAGAACAACCTTTGTCCGGGAAAGTCGGGAAAAATAATAGTCCACTTCTTTTAATTCTTTCTTCAGCGGCTGTCTGTGGAACAGATCCCCCGCAATAAGAAGCAGATCCGTCTGTTCTCGCTCACAGATGTCGATCACTTCCGCAAAGGTATCCCACAATTCCTGAGGCCGCACCTTTGAATAAGCGTCTCCCGCATCCGGAGACGCACCCAGATGAACATCCGCAATGTGAATCCATTTTACCATGGTATCTCCCTCCTGTCTCTTTTATCAGCAAAGAGGGTGCTCAAAAGCACACTGCCTTTGGTCACCCTCTTTCAATTCTCTTATAGACTTCTCCCTGGAAATCTTATAAATCACAGTTATTTACAGTTCTCGGGAACGGAATCACGTCACGGATATTGGACATACCTGTCAGATACATCACACATCTTTCAAATCCAAGACCAAATCCTGCATGTCTCGTAGAACCATATTTTCTCAGATCCAGATAGAACTTGTAATCCTCCTCGTTCAGATCCATCTCTGCCATTCTTGTGCGAAGTTTTTCGAAGTCGTCCTCTCTCTGGCTTCCTCCGATGATCTCTCCGATTCCCGGTACCAGACAGTCTACTGCTGCCACTGTCTTGCCGTCATCATTCTGTTTCATATAGAATGCTTTGATCTCCTTCGGATAGTCTGTCACGAATACCGGACGTTTGTAGATCTCTTCTGTGAGATAACGTTCATGCTCTGTCTGCAGATCTGTCCCCCAGGAAACTTTATATTCAAACTTGTCGTTGTTCTTCATCAGAATATCAACCGCTTCTGTGTAAGTCACTCTTGCAAAGTCTGAATTTACCACATTGTTCAAACGGTCAAGCAGTCCCTTGTCCACAAATGAGTTGAAGAAGTTCATCTCTTCCGGAGCATTCTCCAGAACATAGGAGATTACATATTTTAACATGGACTCTGCCAGATCCATATTGTCTTCCAGATCTGCAAATGCAATCTCAGGCTCGATCATCCAGAACTCTGCCGCATGTCTTGTCGTGTTGGAGTTCTCGGCACGGAATGTCGGTCCAAATGTATAAATGCTCCTGAATGCCTGTGCAAATGTCTCTCCGTTGAGCTGTCCGCTCACTGTCAGATTCGTCTCTTTTCCAAAGAAATCTTTGCTGTAATCAATGCTTCCGTCTGCACTTTTTGGTACATCTTTCAGATCCAGTGTCGTCACCTGGAACATCTCACCTGCACCTTCACAGTCACTTCCTGTGATCAGTGGTGTGTGTACATACACAAATCCTCTCTCCTGAAAGAACTGGTGGATCGCATATGCGATCATGGAACGTACTCGAAATACGGCCTGGAATGTGTTCGTTCTCGGACGTAAATGAGAGATCGTTCTCAAATATTCAAAGCTGTGACGCTTCTTCTGCAGCGGATAATCCGGTGCGGACGCTCCCTCTACTGTCACTTCGTCTGCCTGAATCTCAAACGGCTGTTTTGCCTGTGGTGTCGCTACCAGTGTACCGGTCACAATGATCGCTGCTCCGACATTCTGTCTGGAGATCTCATCAAAATTCTCCATTTTGTCATGATATACCACCTGCAGAGGCTCAAAATAAGAACCGTCATTTACCACGATAAATCCAAATGTCTTGGAATCGCGAATACTGCGGATCCATCCCCCTACAGTCACTTTTTTATCCAGATACTGTTCTCTATTTTTAAATAATTCTCGAACTGTCACTAATTCCATACCGCTCACTCCTTCTTTTCAAATCTGTCTCTGCCGCAAAACGGACATTCAATAAAGGCTATTATATCATATATCCTATGCTTTTGTCCACCGGTGTATCGTGTCTGTTCCCGGACTGCACAATTCCAGAACCGTATGATCTTCACTTAATGTATACTCATATTCCAGACTGCCGCCCTCCATGACCAGATTCAGTTTCAAAATACCTTCTGCATCTTTGACAACGCCAAATGTTCCCTTTGTTTTTCCTGAGGATCCTTTGATCACAACAGTTCCGTCTTTTTTGAATGTGTATTCATTCTCATTGTCATCTTTCCAGGTTCCCAGAAGCCCGGATGCCTGTGCATCTGATATGTCAATGCGCTCGATATCCGACTGAAACAATTCCATATCCTTGCCTCCGTCCAGTGACTTGAGCTTCAGACCATACCCAGTCATATCATCCTCAATCGCATACAACTGTTCTTTCTCTTCCCCGTCCATCTTGATCCCCATTGTAATATTGTCATCTTCGTCAAATCCACACTCAAACGTAAGTGCTTTTCCGTCCAGTGTCCCGGTTCCATCCTCCTTCAGATCATAAACCGATTCTGTTCCGACCACATCCCACTTCTTTGCCAGAACCTTTGTCACTGCCTCACTCGGCAGAATATAGCCGTCACCAAGCTTTTCTTTCAGTTCATCAGATGCCTGATTCACTTCTTCTGTTTTCGATGCTGCCGGCTTCTCCTCTTGTTTGCTGCCCTGACATCCGGTCATCGTGATCGCTGCTGCCAGGATCAGCACTGCTGCTAATTTTTTCATATGATTCCTCTCCTGTTGATTGTTCGTTTCTCATACGCATAAGGATACCATAATCGGAGAGTTTTTTCCATTTTGTTTCAAAAACTCTGCTAAAAAAGATAAGATTTAAACTTGAAAGAGACATAGAAAGAAACAGAAGCACAAAATGACTTTTCTCATCTCATGCTTCCGCCTTCTATTACTCTATATTCTTACTCCTGATCCTGTCCTTGCCCAACAGCAACAGTTGGATTATGCAGCAATTTATGCTCCTTGCCTTTTAAAATTCCATTATATACCGTTGCCACGATCGGGTTCTCATTGGACAGCTTAATCTGTGCCATGCTGTCGATCTTGTAAATGCCTTCCAGACGGGCTTTCTTCGTCCTCGGTCCAATCGGAACCGGCTGTCCGCCCCCTGCAATGCATCCTCTCTTGCATGCCATCACTTCTACAAAGTCATAATGCACTTCTCCGTCTTTCATCCGATCCAGCAGTTCTTTGGCGCAATGCAGTCCATTTACGACTGCAATCTTTACTTCTCGCCCGTTCAGATCTACCGATGCCTCCTTGATTCCGTCCACACCGCGGATTCCGGTAAAACTGATTGCATCCAGCACTTCCGAACTGCTGTTGTTTTTCAGCCGGCGCAGAACAGCTTCTGTCACGCCACCGGTCACACCAAAGATTGCTCCTGCACCGGATGAAAGTCCAAACGGCATATCCAGCGCTTCCGGTTCAATCCGGGAAAGATCAATACCAGCTTCCTGAATCATCCGTGTTACTTCTGTTGTTGTAAGTACATAATCTACATCCTGCTTTCCTTCGGTAAAATGCTCCGGACGTTTGATCTCTGCTTTCTTTGCAGTACACGGCATGATCGAAATCACAACTGTTTTGCGGTTCTTCGTTCCTTCCTGCGCTGCCTTTTTCTCTTCTGTTCTGGCTTCTTCTTTCAGAAGCGCCCCAAACATCGCCTGTGGGGAACGGCAGGTGGAGAGATTCTTGCGAAACAGGGGATAACGGTTCTCACAGAATTTTACCCATGCCGGACAGCAGGAAGTAAACAGCGGAAGATTCTCCCCGGATTCCAGACGCTCTACCAGTTCTTTTGACTCTTCCATCACGGTAAGATCTGCTCCAAAATTGGTATCATAGATTTCGTCAAATCCAATCATTCTCAGAGCTGCCACCAACCGCCCCAGCGTATTCTCACCTTTCGGAATTCCAAATTTATCACCAATTGCCACGCGGACTGCAGGCGCAATCTGTGCAATCACACGGGTATCTTTATCTGCCAGGGCTGTCCAGACAGGAGCAATATCCTGCTTAATACTGATGGCTCCGGTCGGACATACGACCCGGCACTGTCCGCATCCCACACAGTCTGTCTGAGACATCGCCCGGTCAAATGCCGGCATTACCTGCATCTTAGAACCACGGAAGGCAAAATCAAGAATCCCAAGTCCCTGGATCTCCTCACAGGTTCTTACACAATCTCCACACAGAATGCATTTGTTGGGATCTCTCACAATACATTCTGAAGACTCATCCAACGGCAGGATTGGTTTGTGATTCTCAAATCTTACCTCGTCAATCCCCAGCTGGCGGGACAGTGTCTGCAAAGTACAGACTCCGTTCTCGGTACAGGTCGTACAGTCTCTGCAGTGAGAAGAAAGCAGCAATTCGAGGATCATCTTTCTGTGATGCTGCAGCCGTGGTGTATGCGTATAGATCACCATTCCATCTCTTGGTACTTCGGAGCAGGATGCAAAAATCTTCCCTCTGTCATCTTCCACCACGCACATACGACAGGCGCCGTATGTTGACAGTTCCGAATGATAGCAGAACGTAGGAAGATCAATTCCTGATTTTCGGATTACAGAAAGGACATTTTTCTCATCTGTAAATGCTACCCGTCTGTTATTAATTGTCATATATCCCATATCTTCTGCCTCCTACTCTTCTATATGAATGGCACCAAACGCACAGGAACTCTCACACGCTCCGCACTTGATGCACTTGTCATTGTCAATTACAAACGGTTCTTTGATTCTTCCGCTGATCGCTCCCACCGGACAGTTTCTTGCGCACTTGGAACATCCCTTGCAGCGCTCCGGACTGATAATGTATCTTCTAAGTGCAGTACAAGTATGAGAAACGCACTTCTTATCCACCACATGCTCCACATACTCATCCCGGAACAATTTCAATGTACTCACAACAGGCAGAGCCGCACTCTTCCCGAGACCGCAAAGAGCTGTCTCTGTAATCATAGTTGCCAGTTCCTCCAGAAGATCCAGATCTTCCAGTTTTCCGTTGCCTGCCACGATCCGCTCCAGAATCTCCAGCATCCGCTTGGTACCTTCCCTGCACGGCACACATTTTTCACAGCTCTCATTCTGCGTAAAATTCATAAAGAACCGGGCAACCTCCACCATACAAGTGTGGTCATCCATGACAACCAGACCGCCGGAACCGATCATTGCTCCCATCTTCTTAAGAGAATCAAAATCCAGATTGACATCCAGATGCCTTGTAACCAGACATCCGCCGGACGGTCCGCCGATCTGTACTGCCTTAAATTTACCGTCCTCTTTGATTCCGCCGCCGATATCGTAAATCACCTCTCTTAAGGAAGTCCCCATCGGCACCTCGATCAGACCGGTATGCTTCACACTTCCGGTCAGCGCAAATGCCTTCGTTCCCGGACTGTTCTCAGGTCCAATACTCTTAAACCATCCGGCTCCCTCATTGATGATCATCGGGACATTGGCAAATGTCTCTACATTATTAAGCACTGTCGGTTTCGCAAACAATCCCTTCTCTACAGTACGAGGCGGTTTCACACGCGGCATTCCTCTGCTGCCTTCAATGGATGCTGTCAATGCACTTCCCTCTCCGCAGACAAATGCTCCCGCTCCGCGATTGATATGGAGATGGAATGAAAAATCCGTACCCAGAATGTGATCACCTAAAAGTCCACACTCTTCTGCCTGGCTGATCGCCAGCTTCAACCGACTGATCGCCAGCGGATACTCTGCCCGCACATAAATATAGCCGTCTCTTGCACCTACCGCATAAGCCCCGATCATCATACCCTCGATCATCTTGTGCGGATCGCCTTCCATAATACTGCGGTCCATAAAAGCTCCCGGATCCCCCTCGTCTCCGTTACAGACAATGTAACGTACCTTCTCCGGCTGGCGTGCTACCTGTGACCACTTATATCCGGTCGGGAATCCGCCGCCTCCCCGGCCTCGTAAGTTGGATTCTGAAATCTCTTCGATCACCTGTGCAGGAGTCATCTCAAAAAGCACCTTCTCCAGGGCACGGTATCCGCCTGCAGCTATGTATTCCTGAATATGCTCCGAATCGATATGTCCGCAGTTTTTGAGAACATTTCTTGTCTGCTTTTTATAAAACGGGATCTCTTCCTGTTTCTTATATTCGATTCCATCCTGTTTAAATAAGAGATGCCGGATCACATCTCCCCGTTCAATTGTCCGGTAAAAAATCTCTTCACAATCACTCAACTGAACTTTGGTATACAAAATCCCCATCGGTTCGATCCGCATCAGAGGTCCCATTTCACAAAACCCATGACATCCGCTCTTTTTCACTTCCACAGGTCCCGTCTTTTGTTCTGCCTCTGTGTGAGCGATCTCCGGTCCAAAGAACACATCCACATCCGGATTCTCTGCGGTGAGCTCACACATTTTCTCATAAATCTCCCCGGAACCGCCTGCCAGACAGCCGGTTCCCGCACAGATTAAAATCCGGCATCGGCTTTTTTCAATCTTTTCTGAAGTTTCTTTTCGGACCTGCTGCAGAATCTCTCTGTTTTCAATTCTCTTCATATGCCTTACGCTCCTCTCAACTCGTGAATCAGTTCTGCTGCCGCATCCGGCGTCATCTTCGGATAAACCGTATCATTCACCGTCAAAACAGGCGCAAGTCCACAGGCTCCTAAGCAGGAAACCGTCTCAACAGTAAACAGCATATCATCTGTTGTATTCTTCTCTCCGGAAATCCCCAGCTCACTGTAGAGCCTTTCCAGAATCGGAATTGATTTTCTCACATGACATGCTGTACCATTACAGACCTTAATGACATATTTTCCTTTTGGTTCAAATGAGAAATTCTCATAAAATGTTGCCACACTGTACGCTTTGGCCTCACTGATGCCGATTTTTTCCGCAACATAGCTTAAAAGCTCTGGCGGCAGGTAGCGATATTCGCTCTGGATATCCTGAATGATCGGAATCAGAGATTCCTGATAAGCTCCATGTGATGCAACGATCTCATCTGCTTTGTCATAGTAGCTTTGATCTAACATATAACCCTCCTTTTGGTACATTTTTGTATATTTTATTACATTTTCAGTGCCTCTTGCGTAATATTATATGTTAGAACATACAATCATTCAATATTTTTTATCCAGTTTTCTATGAACATTTTATAAACCATTACTGTTCACAGTAACTGTGAACTTTCTCCAAACTCAGGATTTTAAAAAAGAACAAAAGCAGAAGAACAGCTTTGCATTTCACAGCCAAGTCTGAGCCACGCGATCGCACAGCTGGAAAAAGAGCTGGGGATCCCGCTGTTTGAAAAAAACGGAAGAAATACAACCCTGACACGATTCGGAGAAGAATTTCTCTCCTGTGCGGAACACACGCTGTCTACTCTGGATGAAGGAATCACAACACTCCACAGAAATGCACGGGGCGAAGGTCTGATCCGCATCGGGATGCTCAGGCCTCTTGGAATCGAATACATTCCCCGTCTGGCTGCCGGTTTCCTGAAAGCGAACCCGGGACAGGACATCCAGTTTACTTTTCATACAGGTGTCACACAATATCTTCTGGATGGTCTGGCTGCACGAAAATATGATCTTGTATTCTGCTCTCAGCCATCTGAAGAACACAAATTTACAGCGGTTCCGATACAGAAGCAGAATCTGATCATGATCACACCGCAGTCTCATCCACTGTCTGCTAAGGACAGCGTGGATCTTGTTGAGACCATTCCTTATCCGCAGATCTTCTTTGAAAAGAGCGCCGGTATCCGAAATGTCATTGACCAGATGTTTGCCAGGACAGGCGCCTCTCCTAAAATAGCCTATGAGACCGAAGAAGATCAGGTCATTGCAGGTCTGGTCGCACAGGGATTCGGTATCGCTGTTGCACCTTATATGGATATTTTACAGAAATTGAACGTCAACATTCTTCAGATCCGCTCTCCAAATTATGAGCGGGCATTCTTTATGGTGCATAATGACTGCGTATTTATACCGCCTGTAGTACAGAAATTCCGTCAGTTTGTGTTGGATGACGGGATGATGCTGACAGAGGAACCTGCCTGATTATACAAAAACATGATCTGCTCTCAGACAATCCTCTATCTGAAAACAGATCATGTTTACGTTCTATTATAAATAAAATACTTCAATTACATCCGGGAATGTTTGTTCCGAATACTCTCTATATGAGATTTTTTTATTTTACAACTACCTTCCTGAAGTTCTTCTTACCTTTTTTCAGAACGATACCCTCTCCTGACAGTGCATCTTTTGTAAATACCGCATGAATGTCTGCAACTTTCTCTCCGTCTGCTGCAACTCCACCCTGCTGTACCGCACGTCTCGCCTCAGATTTAGATGGAACCAGACCACTCTTTAAGAGCAGTGTCAGAATATCAATCTCATTTCCTTCAAAATCTTCTTCTGTCAGCTCTGCTGTCGGCATCTGTGCTGCATTTCCCTGGCTGAACAATGCTCTTGCACTCTCCTGTGCCTTATTTGCTTCCTCTTCTCCATGTACCAGCTTTGTCAGTTCAAATGCAAGGATTTCTTTGGCAGTGTTAAGCTGTGCACCTTCCCATGAATCCATCTTGTCAATCTCTTCCAACGGAAGGAATGTCAGCATACGGATACATTTCAGAACATCTGCATCTGCCACATTTCTCCAGTACTGATAGAAGTCAAACGGAGAAGTCTTGTTTGGATCAAGCCATACCGCACCGGACTGTGTTTTTCCCATTTTCTTTCCTTCAGAGTTCAGAAGCAATGTGATCGTCATCGCACTTGCATCCTCTCCCAGTTTCCGGCGGATCAGTTCTGTTCCTGCCAGCATGTTGCTCCACTGGTCATCCCCGCCAAACTGCAGGTTACATCCGTATTTCTGGTACAGTGCATAGAAATCGTACGCCTGCATGATCATGTAGTTAAATTCCAGGAAACTTAATCCTTTCTCCATTCTCTGCTTGTAACACTCTGCTGTCAGCATACGGTTTACACTGAAATGTGCACCCACTTCACGAAGCAATTCTACATAATTCAGATCCAGCAGCCAGTCTGCATTGTTTACCATCAGGGCTTTTCCTTCAGAGAAATCAATAAATTTACTCATCTGTTCTTTAAAACAGTCACAGTTGTGCTGAATCTGCTCCGGTGTCATCATAGAACGCATATCCGTTCTTCCGGAAGGATCTCCGATGTATCCTGTACCGCCTCCGATCAGCGCGATCGGTTTATTTCCTGCCATCTGCAGACGTTTCATCAGACAAAGCGCCATAAAGTGCCCTACATGAAGACTATCTGCTGTTGGATCAAATCCAATATAAAATGTTGCCTTTCCTTCATTTACCAGTTTGGAGATTCTCTCCTCGTCTGTCACCTGCGCGATCAGACCTCTTGCTTTCAATTCGTCATAAATCTGCATCTTTTGCATCCTCACTTTCCTAAAATATAAAAAGAGCCTTCATCCGAAAGGACGAGGGCTCATAAGCTCGTGGTACCACCTTTTTTCACAGACGACTCGCGCCATCTGCCTCTGTGAGTCAATCTCGCACCTTTTCGATACTCAATCACTCAGTGCAGTAACGTGCACCAATCCGTCACAGCCTACTTTCCTGTAAGAGTTCGGTGTGAAGCTCTGAGATGTATTCATACAAGATGTCTTCCTGCGCCTCTCATCAGCCGGCTACTTTCTGTCTTCGTCCATTCCTGTACTACTTGTTCTCTTCTTTGCCTGTTTCATATACTATCGAAATCTTATCCCATTCCCCCTTGTTTGTCAAGGCTGATTTGAGATTTTCTAAAGTTCCTGCAGCACCTGCACTGCTTTACGGATGTTCTCTGCCGAAGTCTGCCAGATCTCAAATTCACTGAATCCCGGAATCCCCATCGGTACACCTTCTCTCCGAAACTCCATCCGGCTGTCAATCACGACTTTTCCGGACATATGGTATGCCTTCGCATTTGTGTAAGGAGCCAGTTTTGCGATACTCTCCGGATTGATACCTGCCCCCGCCAGAATCTCAATCCTGCCTGCACTTTTCTTCACCAGATCCTTGATCAGATCACGTCCCTCCCAGGCAGAGCTTTTCTGTCCGCTTGTAAGGATCGTATCAATTCCCAGTGAAATGCACTGCTCCATTGCCTCATAAGGATCCCGGCAAACATCAAAGGCACGGTGCAGCGTGATTCCCATGTCCCCCGCTTCTTCCACAAGAGCCTTCATCTGCTCCATATTCAACGTTCCGTCCGGATTCAAAATTCCGATCACAATGCCGTCCGCCCCCAGTTTACGGAACATTCTGACTTCATCCAGAATCATACGAAACTCGTAGTCATCATAACAGAAATCCCCAAATCTTGGACGAAGAAGTACACGCACATTTAAACCTGTCTGCTCCTTCACCTGACGGAATAGGGATTCTCCCGGGGAAGTCCCTCCGATCACCAGATTGGAACAGAGCTCGATTCTGTTCGCTCCGCCTTTTTTCGCTTCGATCGCGGACTGCACACTGTCCGCACATGTCTCTAAAATGTAATTCATTTTGGTCTGCCTCTCTACAATTTTTCATTTTTATTTTCACTTATTTCTCTTATCAAGAAAGGTAAGCAACGCAATATAATAACTTCGTATGCTGCCCTGTGCGCCCCCTGTCACAGGTCTTTCCTGTTTGAGAGTCTATCATACTTTCCATTTGATTTCAACAAACTTCTTATCCCCTCCACTCCACTCAAAAAGGCCGCTTACAGCGGCCTCATGAGTAAAGGGATTTAAATTTTGATTTTATTTACACAATTTTTTGAACTCGTCAGCTACGAACTGAACTTTTGTTCCGATGATAACCTGTACGGATGTTTTTCCAGGACGGATTACTCCTGCAACACCTGCAGATTTGATCTTCTTCTCATCTACTTTTGTGTAATCTTTGATTTCAAGACGAAGTCTTGTGATGCAGTTGTCGATGGATGCTACGTTTTCTTTTCCGCCGACACCCTCCAGAATAATTTTAGCAACTTCTGTGAAGTTATTGTTTGCAAGTTTTACTGTTGTCTCATCTACATCATCATCCTCGCGTCCCGGAGTCTTTAAGTTGAACTTCACGATTGCGAAGCGGAACACCACGTAGAATACGATAAATGCTGCGATTCCAAGAGGAATGATCATCCATGTTTTCTGAGCAGCCGGAAGGGATGCTGAGAATAACAGGTCTGTCGCACCTGCTGAGAAGCTGAATCCTGCGCGGAATCCAACCCATGTTGTAATTGTTACGAAAATACCATACAGTAAAGCGTAGATTACATACAGAACTGGAGCAAGGAACATGAATCCGAACTCGAATGGCTCTGTAACACCACATACGAATGCTGCGATCGCTGCAGAAGCAACAAGACCGATAGCAACTTTCTTCTTAGCAGGTTTTGCTGTATGTACCATAGCAAGCGCAGCACCAGGAATACCGAACATCATACATGGGAAGAATCCTGACATGTACATACCAAGGCTCCATGTAACATCTGCTGATGTCTCGCCTGCCCAGAAGTGTGTCAGATCTCCAAGGCCGATCGTATCGAACCAGAATACGTTGTTCAGTGCATGGTGCAGACCGAATGGGATGAGCAGTCTGTTGAAGAATGCATAAATACCAGCTCCAACAGCATCCAGGCTTACGATTGCTTCTCCAAGTGCAACCAGTGCTCCGAAGATAACCGGCCATACAAACAGCAATACAACAGATGCAATGATAGATACAACACCTGATACGATTGCCACACAACGTTTACCGCTGAAGAATGACAGCCAGTCAGGAAGCTGTGTATTTTTAAATCTGTTGTAGCACATAGATCCAATCAGACCTGCGATGATACCAATAAATGGATTCGCGATTTTATCGAATGCTAATGTAGAAGTTTCTGACAGAGTTCTGATAACAGAAACGTTTGCTGTAGAAAGCAGGTTTGTGATCATCAGCCAGGAAGCCAGCGCAGAAAGAGCAGCTGTACCATCATTATCATCTGCCATACCAACACCAATACCGATCGCGAACAGGATTGCCATATTATCGATCAAAGCTCCCCCTGCTTTTACCAGATAAAAACCAATCTGCTGAATGATACCGTTAATTTCTCCACCCTGCATTGTAGCCGGACACATCCAGTATCCAAGTCCCATCAGGATACCACAGATTGGCAGACATGCTACCGGGAGCATTAAGGATTTACCTAATTTTTGTAAAAATTTCATTTCTTTTCCTCCTTCTCAAAATCCTTTTCCTTATTGGAATCCCTTTATTTATTTTAATCCGGCAAGTACCACCGGTTTAAAACCATATCTATAAAACTATTTTTCTTCTACGGTCAGAACATCATCTCCGGCGTTGACCTCTTTGTCTGCCTGGGCTGTCACAGCCGCATAATCTGCTGTGTTGCAGATCAGCATCGGTGTGATGATATCATATCCCGCAGCTTTCACCTTCTCAAGATCTACTGTCAAAAGCAGATCTCCCTTTTTCACGGTATCTCCGGCTTTTACATGACCTTCGAATCCCTCTCCTTTTAACTGTACCGTATCCAGTCCCACATGAATCAGAACCTCTGCCCCAAAATCTGTCGTCAGACTGATCGCATGAAGGGTATCAAATACCATTCCGATCGTACCGTCTGCCGGCGCATAAATTTTGCCTTCTGATGGAATCACCGCAACTCCGTCTCCCAGAATCCCCTCACTGAATGTCGGATCGCTGACTTCTTTGAGAGAAACTGCCTTCCCTTTTGCCGGTGCTCCTAATACATGTGCCTTATCTTTTTTCTTCTTAAAAAGTCCAAACATCTTTCTTCCTCCTTTTATTCTTCCGCAGTCGTCACTCTCCGGATGTGGATCGCCAGATACATGATCTCCTCTCCTGACAGGCTGCACTTTGTCTCTTCTTCAATATATGCAGCAACCATCTTGCTGCAGTCATATTCTTTCTGATATTTTTTCTGCATCAGCTCCGCCAGTTCAGACTCCTCATCCGGAAGAAGCTCTTTTCGGTAGACCCGCTGAAGCAAAAACTTGATATGTGTTACAAATCTCTCATAATGGAGAGATGTTTCATCCAATTCAATCTGAAGCTTCTCTTCTACAATTTCCAGTATCTTTTTTACCAGATTCGGAAACTTCACTGCATCCCGAATATCTGTTCCATATTCTGCGTTCAAGAAATGAAGTGCGATAAATCCCGCCTCATCCTCTGGAAGCCGGATCCTCAGCTTTTCTTCAATCGTCTTGACCGCATACATTCCCAATTCATATTCCCTCGAGTAAAACCTCTTAATCTCCCATAACAATGCATTTTGCGGCTTAATCCCCTGCTGATATCTTGTGATCGCGAAATTAATATGATCTGTCAGTGTCACATATATACTCTGATTGAGCTTTAACTTCAGATTTTCTTTCGCATAGGTGATGATATCACTGGATACCTTTACATGCTCAAGCGGCATGTCTGCAAGAAGATCTTTAAACTGTTCTGCAAGTGTCTGACTTTTGATCCGGAACACTTTCTCAATCTTGTTCTCCTGAATCTGCCTGCCGGGCTTCATACCAAACCCAAGCCCGCGTCCCATGACAACAACTTCTCTTCCTTTGCTGTCTACAGCCGACACGATATTATTATTTATAATTTTTTCAATTAACATTCTATACCGAATCCTCTTTTATACGAATCTTTTTCCTGTTCTGCCAGTTGTGTCTGGAGTTCCCCGTAAAATAATAAAAACCAGCTTTTACAAGAGAATAAACCTATGGTATTACTCTCTCGTAAAACTGGTTTTGCCTGCCTGACAGTAACAATCCAATTTGATTCAATTCGTTATATAAACTATACCAGAGGTGACACCTCAAGTCAACCTTCCGGCAGCCCCGAATTTAGATTTTGGTAATATTGTTTATATTTTTTTTATATTTTCGTATAAATGTACCAACGCTTTTTTATCTTGGGATTTTAGACAGTGCCGCCTCATCTGCCACCAGTGTCACATCGCTGTGCATCTGCAGGATCGATGCCGGAACCTGTGGTGTAACCGGTCCGAAAAATGCATCTCTTACAATATCTGCCTTATCTTCTCCGCTGACAATGATCAGAATCTTCTTTGCCTGCATGATCGTTCCGATTCCCATCGTATATGCCTGTCTCGGAACCTCATCTGCGGATGCGAAGAAACGCTTGTTTGCTTCGATCGTGCTCTCTGTCAGATCTACACAGTGTGTCGTCTTATCAAATGCATCTGCAGGTTCATTAAATCCGATATGACCATTGTGTCCCAGTCCGAGAAGCTGAAGATCCACACCGCCGAGAGAACGGATCAGTTCTTCATAGCGCGCACACTCCTTTTCTCCATCCGGCTGTGTACCATCCGGCACATTTGTATTCTCTTCCTTGATGTTTACATGATTAAACAGATGCTCATGCATGAAATAGTAATAGCTCTGGTCATTTTTACGGTCCAGTCCTTTGTATTCATCCAGATTGACAGAAGTCACCTGAGAAAAGTCCAGATCCCCTTTTTCATACCATTCTACCAGCTTCTCATATGTACCGATCGGGGTGGAACCTGTTGCCAGTCCCAGTACACAATCCGGTTTCATGATCACCTGTGCAGACAAAATATTCGCTGCTTTTTTGCTCATATCATTGTAGTCTTTTGTTGCAATAATCCTCATGTTCCATTTCCTCCTCTATCCATACCAGCCCGCGAACTCCAAAATGCGGCCGATCATCATTCATCCGAAACGGATAAATCATATTTATTATATACTTGTTTCCTGCTTTTGTACAATCTAAAAATTGCTTTCCTTTTTAGATATTATTCTTCATACTCGATTCCTACAAGAAACAGCCCCTGCGGCGGAGCTGTCACCCCTGCGGCTTTGCGGTTCTTTGCTTCCAGAATCTCCTGTACCTGCTCCGGGGTATAAAACCCTCTCCCCACGCGCACCAGTGTTCCCACAATGATGCGCACCATATTATACAAAAATCCGCTTCCCTGTATCCGGATGGTAATCTCATCTCCCACCGGCAAAATATCAAGATTGTAAATCGTACGCACGGTATCCTCCACATCCGTACGCACATTACAAAAACTCACAAAGTCGTGAGTCCCTACCAGATACTGTGCAGCTTTTTTCATTCTCTCAATATCCAGATCAAATGACACAAAATACCGGGTCAGTCTTCTTGTGGGATCCGGTATTTTCGCATTTTGAATATGATATTCATACGTTTTTTTTGAATTGCAGTATCGCGGATGCCAGTCTGCCGGCACTTCTTCCGATCTGATCACAACAATATCATCTGGAAGCCTCTGGTTCAAGGCATATGAAATCCGCTCCGGCGGAATGGAGGTTTCAGAATCAAACACTGCCACATTACCAAGGGCATGTACCCCGGAATCTGTTCTGCTTGCCCCGATGACCGTAATCTCTTCCCCTGTCAGTTTTCTGAGCGCACGGTTCAGAACTTCTTCCACCGTAATTCCATTCGGCTGGATCTGCCATCCACAATAATTCGTTCCGTCATAAGCAACGGTCAGTTTCAATCTTTTCATAATTTTCTCAATTCCTTCATCCTAGAATATCCAGATATGAAACGGCACAAATCTTCCCAGCACAATGATCACAGCCAGATACACTGCTGTCACAAGATACGCAACTCTGTCACGGCTGTGATACACGAGCGGTTTCATCTTGGTACGCCCTTCTCCGCCACGGTAACAGCGCGCCTCCATTGCCATGGCAAGATCATTGGCACGGCGAAATGCCGATACGAACAACGGAACCAGAATCGGAATCATGGCCTTTGCTCTCTGAATGATATTTCCACTCTCCAGATCTGCCCCACGTGCAATCTGTGCTTTCATGATCTTGTCTGTCTCCTCCAGAAGGATCGGAATGAAGCGCAGCGCGATCGACATCATCATTGCCACCTCATGTACTGGAACTTTCACTTTGTTCAGCGGTCGGAGCAGCTTCTCTATCCCATCTGTCAGTGCATTCGGAGTGGTTGTAAATGTCATGATCGACGATCCCGCGATCAGATAAATGAGACGGATCGCCATATATACCGAGATTTCCAGTCCATCTTCTGTAATTTGAAAAATCCAGAAATGAACCAGCACCTCTCCTCCGTTATTCAAAAACAGATTGAATGCTACTGTGATCAAGAGCAGGATCATAATCGGTTTTAAGCCCTTCATAATAAACTTCAAAGGCACTTTACTTAAATGGATCACCCCTGCCAGGAACAAGGTTGCAACCAGATAGCCGAGTACGCTTTTCTGTACAAACAACGAGATCAGAAATAACAGTGTCGCCACGATCTTCACCCTGGGATCCAGACGGTGTATTACGCTGTTTGCCGGATAGTATTGTCCAATTGTAATATCTCGAATCATAATTTTGTTTCCTCCGGATGCTTCCCTCTAAAATAGCGCATGATCTCATCTGCCGCCTCTTCTACTGTCGTCACATCATTGCCGACCTGCAGTCCATTCTGCCGCAGATCGTGCATAATGTAAGTTACCTGCGGCGCAGCAAGGCCAACCTCTTCCAGTTCCTGATAATGTGCAAACACTTCCCGGGGCGTTCCATCTAAAAACTTTTCCCCGCGGTTCATCACAATAATTCGATCCACATATTTCGCGATATCTTCCATACTGTGAGATACCAAAATAACAGTGATTCCCGTTTTCTTGTGAAGCTCTGCAATCTGATCCAGAATCTCATCCCGTCCTCTCGGATCCAGTCCGGCAGTCGGTTCATCCAGTACCAGTACTTTCGGGCGCATGGCAAGAACTCCCGCAATCGCCGCCCTTCTCTTCTGTCCTCCGGAAAGCTCAAACGGAGACTGTAAATATAATTCTTCCGGAAAACCAACCAGTTCCAGAGCTTCTTTCGCCCGTTTCTCGCACTCTTCTTTTGAAAGCCCCTGATTTTTCGGACCAAAGCATACATCTGTCAGAACATCCACTTCAAACAGCTGATGCTCCGGATACTGAAACACAAGTCCTACCTGGCTTCTTAAATACTTCATATCGTATCCGTCTTCATAGATGTTCTTTCCTTCATAATACAACTCTCCGGATGCAGCTTTGATCAGACCATTAAAATGCTGGATCAGTGTTGATTTTCCGGAACCTGTATGACCGATGATCCCGAGAAACTGTCCCTGCGGAATCTCGAGGCTGACATCTTTTAACGCCTGTTTTTCATATGCAGTTCCCTGACCGTAAACATACTGAATGTGTTTTAATTCAATCGACATAATACCTCCACCAGTTCCTCTTTCTTCAGGATTCCTTTCGGGATATCCAAACCTCTTTTTCTCAGTTCATCTGACAGCATCGTTACCTGTGGTACATCCAGACGATACTTTTTCAATTTTTCCTCCTGAGAGAATACCTCTTTTGGAGTTCCGTGCATCACAACATGACCCTTATCCATAACAAATACCTGATCGGCCTCGATCACTTCTTCCATATAGTGGGTGATCAGGATCACCGTTACTTTTTTCGTCTTCTGCAGACGGCGGACAGTTTTGATCACTTCTTTTCTTCCATTCGGATCCAACATAGCAGTCGGCTCATCTAAAACAATACACTTTGGTTCCATAGCGATCACTCCCGCAATGGCAACTCGCTGTTTCTGCCCTCCGGAAAGCTTGTTTGGGGAAGACTTGCGATACTCCAGCATTCCGACATCTTTCAGGCTTTCTTCCACCCGCTTCCAGATTTCGTCCGCCGGCACGCCCAGATTCTCCGGTCCGAATCCGACGTCTTCTTCTACCACCGTTCCGATGATCTGGTTGTCCGGATTCTGAAATACCATTCCTGCGGATTGTCTGACATCCCACAGATTCTCCGGATCTTTCGTATCTCTTCCGTTTACCCACATGGTTCCGCCGGACGGCACCAGGATCGCATTCATATGCTTTGCCAGCGTCGATTTTCCGGAACCGTTGTGTCCCAGGATTGCCACAAAAGACCCCTCCGGGATATCAATATCCACGCCGTCAATCGCACGCTTCATACCGATGATATTTCCCTCTTCATCTCTTTTTTCATATTCATAGATCAGCTCTTTGGTCTGTATCATTTTTAGACTCCTTTTCTCTGTTTACAAAGATAATCCCTGCACTGACCAGAATCAGCGCCGCCAGATTCTGTATTTTCCAGATGTCCTCTCCAAGAAATACTGCTGAGAGTGCTACACCGAAAACAGGGATCGTAAACCCAAACACCGCTACTTTCCCAACCGGGTTATACTTCAAAAGCAACGCCCATATGCTGAACGCAACCGTGGACAGCAGTGCCATATACAATAAAAGCAACACGGACCGCATCGTAAATCCACGCACGTGGCCGCCAAGCAAAACACCTGCCAAAATCAGCATTCCTCCACCGAATAAAAGCTGAAAAGCTGTAATCGCAGTGGGCGTTTCTTTCCCCGAGAGCAGCTTCAATGTCACAGAACTTGCTCCATATGCCATGGAACAGACCAGGATCAGCCCTTCTCCCATCCACTGAAATCCACCGGCCATTCCACCCGGTGTCAGGTTGATCACGATCACACCGGCAAACCCGATCAGGCAACCGATGCTCTTCTTCCACGTCATTTTCTCTGATTTTATCATAAAATGTGCAAATATCAACGCAAAAAATGCGTTCGAAGCATTGATCACCGAACCTTTTGCCCCGGTTGTATGTGCAAGACCGATATAAAAACAGATGTACTGTATAAATGTCTGCAACATTCCCTGTCCGAAAACCGGCAGTACAGAACTTCTTCGGATCATAAGCCAGCGCTTCTCAAGAAAACTTCCGATCAGAAATGTAAAGATTCCCGCCAGGAAGAACCGGTATCCCGCAAACAGGATCTGGCTGCCCGCGCCTTCGATCGCCAGCCATTCATATCCTATCTTCACACATGGAAAGGCACTTCCCCACAATGCACAGCAAAGCAGAGCCAGAGCAAACACAACACCTGGATTTTGTAATTTCTTTTCCATATACAATGTGATATCCTTTCATTTTTACCAGTTTCTTAGTATAACACATTTTTATAGAAGAAAAAAGTAGAGTTGTCACATTGATTTTCATCAATATGACAACTCGTATATACATCCAAAGTGCATTTCAAAGTACAAAAACTGCCCTTTTGAATATCGCTTTTTACTATTTATCAACTACGCCATCTCCGGCTCGCCGTACTCTTCTCCGAAAGTCTCGACTGTCACTTTTTTCATTACCTGAGGCTCCAGTGGCTTGTCACTGTAGTCTGTGGCTGTGTCTGCAATTTTATTCACAACATCCATTCCCTCTGTAATCTTTCCGAATGCAGCGTATGCTCCATCCAGATGCGGGGATTTCTTATGCATGATAAAGAACTGGCTTCCCGCAGAATCCGGATGCATTGCACGTGCCATAGACAGAACACCTTCATCATGTGCCAGATTGTTCGTCACGCCATTCTGAAGGAACTCTCCTTTGATTGTATATCCCGGGCCACCCATACCTGTTCCGTCCGGACATCCTCCCTGGATCATAAATCCGCTGATCACACGGTGGAATGTCAGTCCGTCATAAAATCCTTTCTTTACAAGCGATACAAAATTTTTCACTGTGTTCGGTGCGATCTCCGGATATAACTCCGCTTTCATGATATCGCCGTTTTCCATTTCAAATGTAACAACTGGATTTGCCATATGTTTTCTCCTCTTTTCTATCAGACTGCGGCTTTGAAGAAGCCGTATATGAAGTTATTGTAGCGGATTTGCACGATTTCGTCAACGCATTGTGTTTTTCTGGAATTTTCTGAAAACTTGCTGAAAATCTCTTGATTTTTTCCTGTTATCGCAGTATTTTTCAATCGTAAGTAGTAAGTAATAAGTAAATATAAATTTTCTTATCCACGAGGAGGGTTTTCCTATGACGAACTTATCATTACAGGACCGTTTTTCACTCATTTCATTAAACGCTTTAAACAGCACACGTAATTCTACTGCAAAAAAAGTAGCAATTCGCTGTATCTCTGCAGCCGGTGTACTGGATCGATTTCTACAGGAAACAGAAGAGCTCACCGAAGACTCTGACGAATACCGCTCCAGATTGGATGCTTTATCTGTTTCTTTGAAGGAAGCAGCTCATTTATCTTCTTCTGCTGCAAAAGAGCTGGAACACACAGTATATACCCGTTTAAATAATCTGGGACTGATGACAGAAGCATCCTCCCTGGTCAGCTGTGATCTGGAGTTTTCTTCTGCCGGAAACAAGATTCTGGAATACCGCACGGATTCCGATGAATATTCACGGCAGACAGAGAGTCTTCGTGCAGAACTGATGGAAGAAGGCAACGTATTCGATGAAACCGTATGTATGCTCTGGCTGCTGCGTGAGAGCAGCTGCTTTTATGACCTATTTTCAAAGGAAGAACAAAAATACCTCACTTCCAGAATTAACGAGTTATACCTGAACTCCCTTCTGGCAAAAACACTGCTTTCCGTTTCCATCCACAATGCGCTTGACAGTGCGGCACTTGGGCTCTTTTCGAAAAAGAAAGCGATTTTTTCCACCCAGCTCGGTACCGGGGTTCTATTTCAGGTTCCGTTTATGGAACGTTCCAGTGCCGTTTTCATTGAGTCTGAAGAATTATATTGTAATGCCGAAAAGCGTCTGGAAAGCGTCATTGCCAGATTGGAAGAAAACGGAAATGAAGTCCATGTGATCCGCGCAGGCACGGTACCTCTTCTTCAGATTGACAATCTTTATTATGAATGTATCCCGACACAGCACAAATATTACCGGGTTCCTGTTTTCGGTGTTCAGCTTAGAAGATATATTATGTAAAAGGAGTGTTCTTATGTCCAGACAACGTTCTATGGAGAAAATTCTGGTCTCGGAATATGTTTCGATCGGCGAGCTGGTGCGCATCACCGGCTGCCGCTACAGTACTTTAAAATTTTATACAGAAGAAGGAATGCTGCCATTTGAACAGGCAGAAGAAAATCTGACACGCCGCTTCCCCAGAGAGGCGGCGGTCGCAAGAATCGAACAGATTCGTTCTCTTCGGCAGGACGGACTTTCCATTCCTGCGATCAAAAAGCTTCTATAGTCACTTTGTACACCATTATCTGTTTTTTTTAGTTACTCGTAACATTGTCTGTTTTGGCCTCCAAAGGTATACTTAATTACAGAAAACAACGAAACACTGATTTTAAGGAGGCTATTTAAAATGGCAAGTTTATCATTAAAAGGAATTCAGAAAATTTATCCGAACGGATTTCACGCAGTAAAAGATTTCAATCTGGACATTGAAGACAAAGAGTTCATCATCTTTGTAGGACCTTCCGGATGTGGTAAATCTACAACACTTCGTATGATCGCAGGTCTGGAAGATATTTCCGGCGGTACACTGGAGATTGACGGAAAAGTTATGAACGATGTGGAACCAAAAGACAGAGATATCGCGATGGTATTCCAGAACTACGCTCTGTATCCACATATGACAGTATACGATAACATGGCATTCGGACTGAAGCTTCGTAAAGTTCCGAAAGATGAGATTGATAGAAAAGTAAAAGAAGCAGCAAGAATCCTTGACCTGGAAAAACTGCTTGACCGTAAACCAAAAGCTCTTTCCGGTGGACAGAGACAGCGTGTTGCTATGGGACGTGCGATCGTTCGTAATCCAAAAGTATTCCTTATGGACGAACCTCTTTCCAACCTGGATGCAAAACTGAGAGTTCAGATGCGTATCGAGATTTCCAAACTGCATGAAAATCTGGGCGCTACAATCATCTACGTAACACATGACCAGACAGAGGCTATGACTCTTGGTACAAGAATCGTTGTTATGAAAGACGGAGTTGTTCAGCAGGTAGATACACCTCAGAACCTGTACAACACACCTTGCAACCTGTTCGTAGCAGGATTCATCGGATCTCCTCAGATGAACTTCATGGATGCTGTTGTTGATATTAAAGGAAATGATGTAACATTGACTGTCGGAAAACATACACTGAAAGTTCCTGCATCTAAAAAACAGGCACTGATCGACGGTGGATACAACGGAAGAACTGTTGTTCTTGGTATTCGTCCGGAAGATGTACATGATTCACAGGCATTCATCAGCAATTCACCTGACAGCGTGATCGAATCTACAATCAAAGTTTATGAGCTGCTTGGAGCAGAAGTATATCTGTACTTTGACTTAGAAGGTACACAGATGACAGCCCGCGTAAATCCTCGTACAACATTAAGAAACGGAGATCACGCAGTATTTGCTCTGGATATGGAAAAGATCCACATCTTCGACAAAGAAACAGAGTTGACGATTACAAACTAATGTTTTAAAATAGTTATAACTAAAAATGACAGGGGGCTGTACGATTGTGCAGCTCCTTCTCTGTCTACCGGGAGAAACACTATGAATCATACAGCCGAATTAGAGAAAGCATTGACAGACCTCAGACATATTACCGGAATTTCTATGGAGATTCACGCAGAAACAGAAGAAGAAGTGACAAAAGCGCTGGAGCAGTTAAAGCTCCTTTCCTCCGCATACAAAGAAAAGTATAACAAGATTCATTTTCTTCAGAGCCTGATGACAGACAGCATCCCTACATATAATGTATATGACCGGGCCGCCCGTCTTCACATTGCTCCGGAAGAGCCGCGTATCCTTTATCTTCTGGAGACTTCTCACAGTCTGGATGAAGATATTTCCGAGATTTTAAAGAATCTCTTTCCATCCCAGTCAGGAGCATTTCGAATTCCGCTGACAGAAGCTTCCTGTGCGATTCTCTGTCCTGTCAGATCTCTGGCAGATTCTTCACAGGAAACTGTACATCTTACTGCCCGCATGATCGTGGATACCGTAAACGCGGAAGCTCTGGCACGTGTCCGTGTTTCTTACAGCAAGACTCTGCATAATCTGCTGGATCTCTCCACTGCTTTTCGTGAGACAAGTCTTGCACTGAAAGTCGGTAAGCTGTTTTATTCCGAACAGACGGTATTTCCATATAACCGACTTGGAATCGGACGTCTGATCTACCGTCTTCCAACTTCGTTGTGTGAGAATTTTCTTCATGAAATTTTCGGAGAGGAGATTCCACAGGCACTGGATGAAGAAACCACTGCAACCGTTAATAAGTTTCTACAGAATAACTTAAATATCGCAGAGACCTCCCGGCAGCTGCATATGCACCGCAATACTTTAATCTATCGCCTGGAGCAGATTGAAAAGCGGACCGGTCTGGATCTTCGCCAGTTTGAAGATGCCATGACATTTAAGATCGCCTCTATGGTAATGAATTATTTATATACTGAAAGGAATACACCACATGAATGACGCACTTTATGAACAATTAGTTACTCGTAAATCCCGACCTATGGACCTCGTAATCCGTATTTTGTGCATTGCCGCTCTCGTAGTCGTGCTTTGCGGAGGTATGCTTTTTATCGGTTCTCTGGCAGTTCTCGTTACGATTCTTCTCGGAGTTCTGATTTACTACTTTGTATTTCCGAAACTCGATGTAGAATATGAGTATACACTTTTGAATCACGATCTGGAAATTGACGCTATTTACAGTAAATCAAAACGCAAAAAACTCATGACTCTGGATATCCAGCAGGCTGAGATCATTGCGCCCAAAAATTCTCACCGTCTTGATTCTGTACACGCAGACAAGACAAAAGATTTTTCCGCAGGTACAGGCGAAGGTACTTATGCCATTGTAATCCCGGCTGAACAGACGATGAGCTGTATCCTGATCGATCCGGATGAAAAGATGCTGGATCATATGCAGCAATGGATGGGCATGAAGATGTTCCGTGACTAATATGAAATTGAATCGCTGTAAAATGACTGAGTAAAAGTTGTTTTACAGCGTTTTTTTTATTTTTGCAACTTTTTACTTTCTGTTTTTATCTAATGTGTAACAATCGATTGTAAAAAAAGCCTTTATATCGGTTTCTATCAGATCAGTCGAAATGCTCTGGAAGACGGTACATTTCCGGATGCAATGACGGTAGACGTGGCCATTGATCAAATATATGCCGAACCATCTTCTCCTGGCATGATTCCTGTAGTTGCTGAAATTCCTGTAAGTATGCAATAATGAACCATTGGATCAAGGATATAATAAGCCCACCCTGACTCGCTAAAGTAAGGGTGGGCTTTTCATGTCTTATGGCATTATCCCTTCCAATATCTTTCCACGGCTTCCTCTATGATTTCCAGTACTTTTCTACCTCCTTCGCTGCATCTGACAGAGAAAACTGAAATTTTTCCTGAATTTTTACACATACAATTTCTTTCTCCATTCCCATTTCCTGAAGCAACTCTACCACGGCCTGTAGGCCCTCCTGTCGCCCCTCCTGCCAGCCCTCTTGCACCCCCTCTTGCAACCCCTCCTGTCGGCCTATTTTTAGGCCTTCTTTTCGTCCTTCTCTAAGCCCAGTTTCTTTGTAAACAGTAGAAAAATACTGGTGATCTCGAATCGCACGCTCTCTTGCTTCATATTCCAGACGCTTTTCTTCATCTGCACTGATCCGGTTCAGATCCTCATACGCCTTCTTAATATATTTGCTTTTTTCCGCTGCCATTTCAAATTCCTCCTTGCTCTCTGCATTGATAAACTGAAGCCATTTCAGCAGCTCTGTCTCCGGATACTCATGTTTTGCCAGCTTGGGAAGTTCCAGCGTATGGATTTCAAACTTATCACTATACATCTTTCTTCCCTGATCCGACCAGAAATGAAAGCGGGAATAGTATTCTTCATCATCAAACAATGTAAAATTTAAAATCCCGACATGAATACATTTTTCTAATTTTTGATAGTCTTCTCCCGGTTTTAGCTGATCCACAAACATCTTTCCCAGATAGAACAAGGTACGTTCTGCCCAGTATTCACTGGATGTCACCTGGATTTCAATATCGATCTGCTCCTTATTATTTAGCAATACCCGTACATCCAGAATCCCCAGTTTATTATCTTTGTCTTTCTGACGCAGGTGGGACGGCAAAATCCTGCTCTCAACGATTTCTTCCAGATTGATCCCAAGTACTGCTGCCAGAAATGCATTGCGCACCTCTTCATCTTCCATCAGTTCTTTAAAACAGAAATCTACCTTTGGCTTCATTAAAAATTGTGTTGTTTTTTCTTTCTTCATACACACTCCTCCTTTGTTCTGATGGAAACCAGAATATTTCGGCGAGTATGTATCTATATCATTGATTTTATTATATCTTTTGACGCGATGTTTCACAATCGCAAATACAGACAAACTCCCTCTATTCTTTTATCCATCTCTTTACTCTTTATCTGGGAATAACTTTTGAATGGCAATTCTTTGCCATATTTGAAAATTGAAAGGGATTCCTTTCAAGATTGATTTTATTATACTTGAATTTTGATCAGGATACAATTAAATTTCCATAAATATCCTGTAAAAAGTTACTGTAAACAATAACTCTGCAAGCCACAGTAACAGAGCAGTTCCACATGGAACTGCCCTACACCACCGGAAACCAGAGTCTGATTTCCATTCCTTTTCCGTAGACTGACACTGCTTCTACTTCTATCTTTAATTCCTGTCCGATCTGCCGTACCAGATACAATCCCATCCCTGTCGATTTTTTCTGGCTGTTCTCTCCTGTAAATCCTTTTTCAAAAAGATAGCGGAGTTCATATGGTTTTACGCCACACCCATTGTCACAGACAGAAAGGCAGACTCTGTTGTTCTCACTTCCGGAACTGATTTTCAGCTTCGGACACTTTTCGGTTTCATATCCTGTGTATTTGATAGAATTCGCAATCAGCTGACTGAGCATAAAACACAGACTTTTCCGGTCTGACAGTACGGTCTTCTCTTTCAGATCCAACTGCACCAGGATCTGCTTTTCTTCCAGATACAGACGGTATTCATCCAGCACCTCCCGGGAGCATTCTTCCAGACTGATCTCTTCAAACAAATACTCTTTATTCACTGCTTTAACCCTGGCATAATATAACATCTGCTCTACATAGGACTGCATCTGCAGTCTGACATGCTCCATTTTTTTGTGTACTGTCGGTGACATCTCCTCACTTCTGTTCTCAAGCAAAAGTGTAAAAAGAGATAATGGAATTTTCACTTCATGTGCCCATAATTCTACATATCGTTCATATTCTTCTTCCTGTATCCTCCCTGCATCAGCCTGCCTGTATGCTTTTCGAAGATATGCCCCGATCTCCCGCAGGATTTCCTGTTCTTCATTTCCTGCTCCCCCGATCGCAAATCTCTCATTTTCTTCACTCGGATCCGCCAGAAATGTAAGAAACCGCTCTTTCTTTTTCTGCTCTTTCCTTACGTTCCAGATTACTGCATACAAGAAAATAATTACAAAACAACTGGTTTCCAGTCCGGCCAGAACTTTGAACTGCTCTATCCCCGACAGCCACAGAAAGAATAGCGATGCCAGTTCTGTACACATAAGGAGCACAAACCATATTTTTTCTTCTTTGATCTCGCTCCAGATTCGTCTGATATATTCCATATTACTGCTCTCTCTTCCACCGATATCCTCTGCCACGGATTGTTTCTATCCGATTCTCCAGACCAAGCGCTTTTAATGTCTTTTTCAGCCTTGTCACATTGACTTGAAGCGCATTTTCATCAATATATTCGGTTGTTCCCCACAATACCTTTGAAATGCACTCTTTTTTCACCTCTGTTCCTGCATATTCCAAAAGAATTTTTAAAATCTTCCCCTGATTTTCCGGAATATGACAGGCATCCTTCCCCTGACAGACCGTATAGGTTCTGGTATCAAAAAGAAAATCGTCTCCATCCAGTAAATGTGCATTCCCCATTGCCCGTTTCAGAAGATTTTCTGTCCTTGCCAGCAGACGGTCTTTATGACATGGCTTCGTCAGATATTCGTCAGCTCCCAGCTCCAGTGCTTTCAACTCATCCTGCATTTTATCCCTGGAGGTCAGCACAAGAATAGGAAGGCTGCCTTTCTTTCGTATTTCTTTACAAAGTGCAAATCCACTGATGCCCGGAAGTCCCAGATCCAGCACTAACAAATCCGGATGCTCTGCCTCACAGACAGCACCCGTTTCTGGAAAATCCGTTACACAACACACCTCATAGCCTGCCTTATGATAAATATTTTCCAGTTCTTCCCGAAGGAATTGATCGTCTTCTACGATTATGATTTTTTGCATGCCTGTCTTCTACTCCTGCCGTTTTCTCTGAATAAATTTCAAAATCCTGCGATTGCTTGTCTTTATGACTCCTATTATATAAGCTGTTTCTATCAGACACAAGAAAAGAAACACACTTCCTGCCATCTGCCAGAAAACTTTTACTTCCTGCACCTGTCCAATCAGCCGGAACAATGTCCAGACCCCAAACACACTACTGAAAAATGCAACGCTCAATACCAGTCCATAGTGCCACCAGATCTGAACTTTCGCACAATGACAGAGCTCTTTGTAGTTACTTCCCAGTGTAAGCAGAACGCTGTAGCGTGCCCCGGTCTTCTCCTGCTGAATTAAAAACTGAACTCCAATGAGTGTATTTGCGATAATCAAAAAAATCACAGCCAGATAGATCGTCGTATATCCCAATGCCACCTGATAAAACATATGCCGCCCGGCTGTTCCCAGATAACTTTCATAATGCAGATCGGTTGTTTTTAGACGGTCATTGACAGACATCACTGCTTTGAGCAATCCTTCCTCCTTTACCAGAACCGGATCAAGAATCCCGTTCCAGTAAGAATAGCTTCCGTCTGCTACAAAGACATCAAAAACCTCATCCGGTACAATAAAACCATACATAATCGTCAACATCCGGTCTGCCACCAGATTGTCATTGCATACTCTTGGAATGATTTCATAATCGGTCTCTTCTATCTGCACAAAAACTTTCTCTTTCAGAAGTTTCTCTACGCTCTTTGCAGTCTCATCCGACAAATATGTGGGGTGCCCGTAAATTGCCATCTGATGTTCCTTTAAGTTCAAAGGTTCCATTCCTTTTGAACGCAAAATCTCATTGTACCCTGATTCTGCGATCAAAAATGGGGATTCTTCCCAAGAATATGGATTCAATCTGTTTTTCAGACGCTCATATAATTCCTCACAGTCATATGCATATACTTTTCGCTCCTCCATACCTTCCGTAAAATCCAGATCTGTCCAAAGTAATCCGTTTCGTACTTCAAACAGATTTGAAAAATATTGGTCTACTTTCTGAGATGACAGCACTTCTTCTAACGTTTCTTTTTTCTCGTCAAATGTAAAATCGATCCCTGCCGTATCCTGTTGTCCCAGTTGCCCGCTCATCCCGACTCCATAGGCACAACATATGATCGCAAACAGAATCAGAAGGGAAGAAATTGCCAACGAAGCTGATTTTAAAAATACAGCTTCCTGCAGCTGACGGCATGTAAATGTCCAGAGCTTTTTCCCCGGAAGTTTTCTGCATATCCTGTCAAACAGATATGCCAGGCCCTGAAAGAAAAAGAATGTACCGAGTACTCCACAAAAACATAAAATTGCAGTCATACGAAACATTCGTTTTATCCCAAGTTCCGAACTCAGTATCCCGCATCCGATCCCATAGGCTACTGCCAGAAGAATGATTCCCATCATCAGCTTCACACACGTTTTTATGGGCGAAAATGCACGCTGTTTTTCCTTCTGTTCACGGGATAACAATTCATAAACCTCTTTTTTCCAAAGCTTGATGCAAAGCACAAACCGGGCAAGCATTTTAATTCCGCAAATCCCAATGACCGTCCACAATGCAGCCAAACCGGAAAATGTAAACTGATGACGCAGAATTCCAAATCCTGCAAGCTTCGCCGTAATCAGGCTTGTAAGTTCCGAGATCAGCAGAGCCCCCGGGATCCCGATCACAAGAGCATACACAATATTTCGCAGATCTTCCAGAAAAAGCATTTGAAACAGACTTCTTTTCTTCATGCCAAGCATCAAATAGGTTCCAAACTCATGACTTCGCCGTTCCATCTGATACTTATCCGTAAAATATACCAGGAAATAAAGCAGGCACAGAGATACCACATATAAAATCGGAATCAGCATCAGCAGCTTGTTTACAGCATCTCTCTCCATCTCTTTCAGAAAGATCATCACATCCTGATGATCCAGCGCAAGGATAATATAAAATGCCGCCACCGTGAGAATCATCGTAACAAAATACAGCGTGTTTTTCTGCCGGTTTCGTTTACTGTTTCGTCTGATCAGTTCAGAGAACATAATTGCTTCCTCCTCCCAACTGCGCCATCACGGACAAAATGCGCTCATAAAATTCCCGGTTTGTCTCCTCCCCGACTCGCTTCCGTAATTCATGAAATACTTTTCCATCCTGAATAAACAAAATTCTGGAACAAAAACTCGCAGCCTGTGCGTCATGTGTCACCATCAGAACCGCAGCCTCATCCTCTCGATTCACTCCGGAGAGTTGCTCCATCAGACTTCGTGCACTTCGGCTGTCAAGCGCACCGGTCGGCTCATCTGCCAGTACGATCTGCGGATGCAAAAGAAGCGCTCTTAATGCGGCTACCCTCTGCTTCTGTCCTCCGGACATCTGATTCGGAAACTTTTCCAGCACCTCCTCGATCTCAAAATATTCCGCCAGCTTCTGCATCCTTTTTCTGCTTTCCTTTGCCGGCATTTTGTGAATCTGTGCCGGCAAAAGAATATTTTCTCCACCCGTCAGATTATCCAGCAATTCAAACTGCTGAAACAGATACCCGATCTGTCTTCCCCGATACGCTGCCAGCTGAGCATCCGTATACATTCCGATATCCTGTCCTTTCAGAAGAATCCTCCCCCTTGTAGGTCTTAAAACCGAAGCAATACAATTTAACAGCGTCGTTTTTCCCGAACCGCTGCTTCCCATAATTCCGAGGAATTCTCCCTGATATACTTGAAACGAAATTCCTCTGAGTGCCTCTGCTGCATTTTCCTTTTCCCCATATGTTTTGTACAACGATTCTATTTCCAAAATAATACGGCTCATAATATCCCTCCCTTTCGTGATAAGAATATTATAAGCCGTATCGTGGATGAAAAACACTTACACTTTCTGTAAGAAAACTCCATCCTCTTTATGGTCTGCTATTCACAGTAAATTTTTATGAAAGCTCCAGTTTTCCGGTATATAACTGGTAATACGTTCCTTTCATTTTGATCAGATCCGCATGATCTCCACGCTCGATGATCTTTCCGTGTTCCAGAACAATAATCGCATCACTGTTGCGGATCGTAGAAAGTCTGTGCGCGATAACAAATACTGTACGTCCCTTCATCAGGTTATCCATACCCTTCTGCACAATACTCTCCGTACGGGTATCAATGCTGGAAGTTGCTTCATCCAGAATCAGTACCGGCGGATTTGCAACTGCTGCTCTCGCAATGGAAAGAAGCTGTCTCTGTCCCTGTGAAAGCTCTTCTCCATCACCGCTTAACATAGTATCGTATCCCTTCGGAAGCATTTTGATAAACTGATCTGCATGAGCCAGTTTTGCAGCCTCATATACTTCCTCATCAGTAGCATCCAGTTTTCCATAACGGATATTATCCATAATGGTTCCTGTAAACAAATGGGTATCCTGCAGTACAATTCCGAGGGAACGTCTCAGATCATCCTTTTTAATCTTTGTAATATTGATTCCGTCATACCGGATCTTTCCTTCCTGAATATCGTAAAAGCGATTGATCAGGTTCGTGATGGTTGTTTTTCCTGCTCCGGTAGAACCGACAAATGCCAGCTTCTGTCCCGGTTTTGCAAACAGGCTGATGTCTTTTAAGATCACTTTATCTTCGTTGTATCCAAATGTCACATCTTCAAAACGCACATCTCCGGTCAGTTCTGTATAAGACACACTTCCGTCAGCCGAATGTGGATGCTTCCAGGCCCACATTCCTGTTCTTTCTTTGCATTCGATAATATTGCCGTTCTCGTCTTTTTTCGCATTGACCAGTGTTACGTATCCCTCGTCTTTTTCCGATTCTTCATCGATCAGAGCAAAAATACGCTCTGCTCCGGCAAGTGCCATAACAATGGAGTTAAACTGCTGCGCCACCTGCATAAACGGCTGTGTAAAGCTCTTTGTAAACTGCAGATAAGATGCCATAACTCCCAGAGTGATCCCTCCGATTCCCATAATAGAAAGGAATCCTCCAAGTACAGAGACCAGTACAAACTGCAGGTTTCCGATGTTTCCGATTACCGGTCCCATCATATTTGCAAAGGTATTTGCCTGTGCAGCACTTTCAAAGAGCGCCTCGTTGAGTTTGTCAAATTCTTCTTCTGACTTTCTTTCGTGGTTGAACACTTTTACTACGCGCTGTCCGTTCATTCTCTCTTCCACAAATCCAGTCACATCTGCCAGAGATTTCTGCTGACGAACAAAATATTTTCCACTGTTTCCACCGATCTTTTTTGTTACGAAGATCATAAGACCAATGATCAGAACTGCTAAAATTGTAAGCAGCGGACTTAAGATCAGCATTGAAATAAAGGTTACGATAATCGTAAAAAAGGACATCAGTGCCTGTGGGATCGACTGACTGATCATCTGTCTGAGCGTATCTGTATCATTCGTGTAAAGACTCATGATAGAACCATTCGTATTCTGGTCAAAATAACGGATTGGAAGAGTCTGCATATGTTCAAACATATCGTCCCTTACTTTTTTAAGGACACCCTGACCAATGTAGACCATCAGTCGTGTATAAGTAAATGTAGCAATGACTCCCATCAGGAAAATGCTTCCAAGCACCGCAAGTGCCCGATATAGTTCTGCAAAATTCGGATCTTTCTGTCCGATCAGAGGACTGATAAAATCATCGATTAAAAACTTGAGGGACAATGATACCGAAATTGATGCGATCGAACTTAACAAAATACAGATAAATACGATCACAAACCGAACCTTGTACGTCCCGGTCACATATTTTAAAAGCCGCTTTGCGGTCTGTAAATTTTCTTTTGAAACCTTTGGTTTTCTATTCATCGTCCTCACCTCCCTTTATCTGAGATTCATATACTTCTCTGTAGATTTCATTTGTCGCAAGCAATTCTTCGGATGTGCCGACTCCCATGATCTTTCCTTCATCCAGTACAATGATCTGGTCTGCATTTTCTATAGAAGAAACTCGCTGCGCAATGATGATCTTTGTAGTATCCGGAATTTCTTCCCGGAATGCTTTTCGAATCAGCGCATCTGTTTTTGTATCTACCGCACTTGTGGAGTCATCCAGAATCAGGATCTTCGGTTTTTTCAGAAGTGCCCGTGCAATACACAGACGCTGCTTCTGTCCGCCGGAAACATTGTTTCCGCCCTGTACGATCATCGTATGATAACCTGCCGGAAATTCTTTTATGAAGCCATCTGCCTGTGCAAGTTTGCAGACTCTCTGAACCTCTTCCTCACTGGCATGTTCATTTCCCCAACGGATATTATCGTAGATCGTTCCTGTAAAGAGAACGTTTTTTTGCAATACCATAGATACCTGATCGCGCAGTGCCTCCAGATTATACTCTCTGACATCCAGTCCGCCGACTTTTACAGTTCCTTTTGTCACGTCATAAAGTCTCGGGATCAGCTGTACCAATGTTGATTTCGCACTTCCAGTTCCTCCGATGATCCCGATCGTCTGTCCGGATTTAATATGAAGATTGACATCTTTTAACGAAAGATTTCCGCCTTCTCCCGCATAACTGAAATCTACATGCTCAAACCGGATCTCTCCGTCTGCCACTTCTGTAATCGCATTCTTTTTGTCCTGCATCTCCGGAACTTCCGCCAGAACTTCCGTAATACGGTCTGTAGACGCTTCTGCGATCATGATCATAACAAATACGAATGTAACCATCATCAGAGCCATCATGATCTGGAACGCATACACGATCACACTGGTCATTTCTCCGATTTCCATCGCACCGAATACAATTTCTCTTCCTCCGATCGCTACCATCAGAAGCATCGCCGTATAGATCGTAAACTGCATAACCGGTGAGTTCCATGCCACGATCTTTTCTGCTTTTGTAAATAATGTATAGACATATTTTGAAATTCCATGGAATTTTTCAATTTCGTGATCTTCCCGTACAAAGGCTTTTACCACGCGGGATGCATTGACATTTTCCTGTACGGAATTATTCAGAATATCATACTCATCAAATACTTTAATAAAATGCGGATGCGCTTTCTTTGCAATAAAGATCAGTGTTCCTCCAAGCAGCGGTATGATGATCAGGAACAGTAAAGCAATTTTCTTATTGAGCAAAAGTGTCATGATCCAGGATAAAACAATCATGATCGGAGCTCTCGCCAGCAGACGAATGCTCATCATATACGCCATCTGTACGTTAGTAATATCTGTTGTCATACGTGTTACAAGACCGGATGTGGAAAACCGGTCAATATTTTTAAATGAAAATTCCTGAACTTTATAAAAAATATCATGTCTCAGGTTTTTGGCATATCCTGCACCTGCTATTGCTGCCATTTTTCCTGCTATAATACCGAAATACAGAGCCAGCATTGCCATAATGACCAGACTCAATCCCCGCCGTACGATATAGCTCAAATTTCCCTGCATGATTCCAACATCAATGATCTTCGCCATCTCCATCGGAATCAGAACTTCCATTAAAACTTCCAGGATTACGAAAAATGGAGCCAACACAGACTGCTTTTTGTATTCCCGGACTGATTTTAAAAGTGTTTTATTCATCGTTCTCGTCTTCCTCCTTATTTTCTGTTTTGTTTTCTGCAAGATTTTGAATCATCTGCACAAGCACCTTTCTGCAGATCTTTACATCTTCCTGATCTATCCCTTGTATCAGCCGCTTTTCCGTATCTCTGATGTGCTCCAGAATCTCAGGTCTGAGTGCTTTTGCTTTTGGAGTCGGTACAATACGTTTTAATCTGGCATCCTTTTTCGAACTTTCCCGGGAAATAAATCCATTTTTTTCCATGAGCTGCAAAATCCCTGTGGCTGTGGACTTCCGGATTCGAAACTCTTCTTCTATATCTTTCTGATATACTTCCCTGTGCATCGTTTCCAAAAGAATATGCTTTAACACATGCTTCTGCATGGTGGTCAGGCCATCATCTCCCACTGCTTCAGACGCATTTCTGCGCTTCATCTGATTGGAAAGAATGTGAATCAGCCTGCCGGTATTGATGTACCTTTCCTTATCTTCTATATCCTGCATAATTCCATCCCTCTCTCTTTATATAGTTAGTTCCCTAACTTTCAACCATTATACGGAGGATATTTTTTATTGTCAAGAAGTTTTTTCAGATTATTGAAATCATAAAACTTATTTTGCCACGTCTGAATATTGCCTGATGGCAGCAGGCAGCCCGGTACGGAAAATAACAGAAATATAATCGATCGTCTGCTGCCTGTCATACTTTTCTTTGTTCACGATCCATTCCAGTAATGTCTCCGCAATTGCCTCTGTATAAAAGAATCTTTTTAAGTCCTTTGTAACCTTACCAACATCAATGTGGCAGAGCGTATCCGTGAACTCTCAACCATTAAGGTTCTCGGATTCTACGACAAAGAAGTAACACTCTATATTTACCGGGAAACAATACTCCTTTCCCTGCTCGGTATTTTAGCAGGATTTGGAGTCGGTGATCTGCTTTACCAGTACATACTGGCAGTTGTTCCACCGGATGAAGTGATGTTTAACCCCGCTCTTTGTGCAAAAGCATTTGTGATTCCTGCCATTTTGATTGCAGTCATTACATTTATTCTAGGATACATAATGAATCGAAAACTCAAATACTTAGATATGCTCAGCGCATTAAAATCTGTAGAATAGCAAAAAATTTAAAAGTCAAGGGACTGACACAATGCAGCTCCTTGACTTATTTCATCTGTACTTGCTATCTTTCTCTTAATTTCCACATTCAATACTGATTGCATTGAATTTTTCCAAAATATCTTCTACTTTCAATTCCTGTTTTTCTTTTGCTGACAGATCCATCACTGCTTCCCCCTGATGCATCATCAACAGTCTGTTTCCATATTCTACTGCATAGCGGAGATTATGTGTCACCATGATCGTTGTCAGGTTTTTCTGTTTCACGATCTTATCTGTCAGTTCCATGATCAGATCTGCCGTCTTTGGATCCAGCGCCGCTGTGTGCTCATCCAGGATCAGAAAATCGATCGGTGTCATGGTTGACATCAGAAGTGCCATTGCCTGACGCTGCCCGCCGGAGAGAGAACCGACTTTTACATTCAGCTTATTTTCCAGTCCCAGATTCAACTGGCTTAATAGCTCCTGATAATGAGACTTTCTGTTTTTATTAATTCCTTTTCTCAATCCGTAAAAACTGCCTTTGTTGTCTGCAAGAGACATGTTTTCCAGAATCGTCATCGATGGGCAGGTACCAAGCGCCGGATTCTGATACACTCTTCCGATCTTCCGGTTTCTTTTATACTCTTTCATGTGGGAAATATCTTCTCCCTGCATCAGAATCTGTCCTGCTTCTACCGGAATGCTTCCGCACAGGATATTGAGCATGGAAGTCTTTCCGGAACCGTTGCTTCCTACCACGGAAACAAAATCTCCCTGTTCTACTGTCAGATTAAAATCTTCAAACAGACACATTTCATTGACTGTTCCAGGATTGTAATATTTATGAATATGTTTTAACTCAAGCATTTGTCTTCACCTTCTTTTTCCGTTCCATTCCAATGAGTAAGATTACCAGGAATAATACCGCTGTGATCAGCTTCATATCCTGTGGTTCAAAAAACTTCAAAGCAACTGCCACGCAGGCTTTGTAAACGACAGAACCGATCAGGACTGCTGTGGTTGCTTTCAAAAATGTCAGATTCTTAAACAGGCTGGTTCCGATGATCACGCTTGCCAGCCCGATCACGATAGCTCCTGTACCACTGGAAATCTCAAATACTCTCTGCTCCTGACAGAAAATTCCGCCTGCCATAGCAACCATTCCGTTGGCGATCGCCAGTCCTAAAATCTTTACATTTCCCTGATCCTTTGCAAGTGAAGTTACAAGATTTGCATTATCTCCCACAGCCCTCAGAAGAAATCCGGATTTTGTCTGCAGATACAGATCCAGAATTATTTTCACAATCACTGCAAGAATAAGTACTACTGCAAGAACTTTATATTTCGCTGCCCCGCCTGAGAAAATCCCATTCATTGTCTCATTGTCGAAAATATTCTCTTCTCCAAAAATCGGAACATTTGCTTTCCCTGCAATCCTGAGATTGATCGTCCACAGCGCAGTCATCATAATGATACCGGAGAGGAGATCCCTGACCTTTCCTTTGACATGGATCAATCCTGTACAGATTCCGGCTGCTGCTCCTGCCAGAAAAGAGACCGGTATGGTCAGGTACGGATTCACTCCCTGTGTGATCATTGTCGCCGTCACTGCAGCCCCCAGCGGAAAACTTCCATCCACTGTCAGATCCGGAAAATCCAGAATTTTATATGTGATATAAACCCCGAGAGCAAGGATCCCATAAATCAGTCCCTGTTCTAAAATTGTTACAAAAATATCCATCTCAATGCCTCTCCGTTTCTAATTCTTACTTTGAAATGCTGTCAAATGTCTCTGCTACACTTTCAAGCAGTGTCTCATCCACTGTTACTCCCAGATCCTCTGCTGCTTTTGTATTGATATAAAGTCCCGGTTCAGAAATCGTCTCATAGTTCATCTCCGATGCTTTTTTCTCTCCTTTTAAAATGTCTGCTGCCATCTTTCCTGTCTGTTTTCCAAGAGCTACATAATCCAGACCCTCCGCTGCCAGACATCCAAGTTTCACCTGTTCGATCTCGCTTCCGAATACCGGGATTTTCTTTTCATTTGCTTTATCCAAAATCGTTGCCAGAGAATTTACAACTGTGTTGTCTGTCAGATTGGTCAGACAATCCACTTCTGTCAGAATCTCTTCTGTTGCCAGAGAAATATCTGCAGTCTGTGTCACTCCTTTTTTTACGATCTCAAATCCGTAATCTCCTGCCAGCTCCTCATATGTTTCGATTGCTGATACAGAATTGACTTCGCTTGTTGTGTAAAGAATTCCAATCTTTTCTGCATCCGGAAGTATCTTACGGATCATCTCCAGCTGCTCTTTGATCGGAAGTTCATCACTGGTTCCTGTGACCTCTCCCACCGGAGTTCCATCCTCATTGGCAAGCTTTGCTGCTTTTGGATCTGTGACTGCTGTATAGATTACCGGAATTTCTGTATTCATTGCAGAATTATAAGCAGACTGTGCACTCGGAGTTGCAATTCCACAGATCAGATCTACATCATCTGAAACAAATCCGTCACTGATCTGTTTTGCTGTTCCCTGATCAGCAGCTGCATTCTCTTCTTTGATTTCCAGGTTCTTTCCTTCTTCAAATCCGGCTTCTTTGAGTCCTTCGATAAATCCTTCCCGGCAGTTATCCAAAGAACCATGTTCTGCAAACTGCGAAATCCCAACTGTATATGTTTTTGTACCGTCCTTTGCCCCTTCATCTTTTGTTCCACATGCCATCAGGCTGACTGCCATTACACTTCCTAAAATAACTGCGAATACTCTCTTTTTCATATTTTTGTTCTCCTTTTCTATTACTATATTCCAAAAGCAAAGGAGCCGATCATGTGGATACAGGATGGATGCTCTGCAATGATCGTATAAAAAAACCGCCCCAAGCTATATGCTTGAGACGGTAATAAATACAAATTCATTATCGCGGTACCACTCAAATTGACAAATGTCCACTTTCTCACGTACTGACATACGCTCCTGATTGATAACGGGTTCGGTTCCCGACGACGCCTACTCTTTTCATTTCAGGCCGCCCTCGAAAGTCCATTCAGAATTAAAATCCATACAGCAATCTCACCGCCTGCTGCTCTCTGTGATCTCTTTTAAAACCTACTCTTCTTTCTCATCGGTTTTGCTTTTGATGTTTTTAATTGTAATGTCCTATTTAGGATTTGTCAAGTACTTTTTTAAGGTAAAGTGGTGATTTGGTGAATTTAAAGCTATTGCTTACGGTATTTTTCTGATATTTCCACAACCTTTTTATATGATTATATTTCTGTCAAAGTTTTCAATTATTCACCATCTTTTCTTGAACGACTATATATCATTTTCTTTGTCAGAATAAAGATTACCAGCGCTGAAAGTACAATCACACCACCAATAAGAAATACATTTGCATATGTAGATGCTGCACCTGCCTCTGTTCCTGCAATACTTCCACCAGACATCACTCCTGCTGACATCATCTGACCAAAAATTGCAACTCCTACAGACCCAGTAATTGCCTGGATCAAATCATTTGCTCCCAAAACACGTCCTGATTCTTCTGGAGTCACAGTTAATGTTGCAGTATCAACGATCGGTGAATAGAAGAAGGATGTTCCATAGTAATATAAACAAGGTGCAACTGCAAGTGCTGCGATGCTTCCGTGCGGAATTGCAAATGCCACTGCAATCAATCCTAATCCCATCGTCAGCAATGCCATAATAATCGCTGCTGAACGTCCAATTTTCTTTACAACCGGTCCACATACAAATCCCAAAACAGCTGCCAATAAGATTGACCATACCAGCAAATTGGAAACCTGTGCTGAATCAAGTCCAAATACATCCAACCCAATTGCATTTACTCCTGCATTCAGTGTATAACTAAAGAAATATCCAACAAAGATTACAACCATTGTTGCTACAAATGCAGGATTTTTGAAAAATGCAGGTGTAATAAATGGATCTTTTGCTTTATTAATATAAACAATAAATGCTACCAAAGTTACAATAGATGCTACTGACCACAGTAAATTCATATCCGTAAAGAACATTGTAACCGCACCTGCAAAAGCACCTATCAGGGTAAATCCCCATCCATCAATCTGAGCGCCTTTCGCATGTTCATCCGGTAAGTTCTTAACCAATGCCGGAATGAATAAAACGGAGATGATTGGAATTGCAAACATCCACCGCCAGTCCAGTTTTGTGATATACCCAGCTGCCACAACACCAAGAGCTGCTGAAAATCTGAAAACCGCTACGAAAATACCATAATAAACAACACGTTCTCTCTGAGATACATACTTAGATACAAGTACTAAAAATACAGAACCCGCTACCTGACCACCAATTGACTGAAGCATACGTGCAATTACAACAAACCAAATGCTCATTCCACCACACACGAATCCGATCACTGAACCAATCACAAATACAATAACTCCAAGCAATGTCATCTTTTTTAGAGAAACAAAGTCTCCAAGTGACCCATAAATAACACACACAATCCCCAATGCAATCCCCGGGAGTGATGTGATTAGTGATGCCAATTCCGGAGTTCCCAACTGCTGACCGATATTTACGAAAATCATTCCAAACGCCTGCTGTTCCAGAATACCAAAAATAAATATAATCAGAACTAATGGAATCGCCCTTCTTGCCATGCGATTCATTTTTTCAAATTCCGGAGTTTCCTCTGCCGGAACTGGAATTCCAGTTACTTTTGTCTCATTTGTACTAGCCATTACTCATACCATACCTTTCACTATTTTTACTTTTTTATTTACTAACATTTAACCTCTGCCACCCTCTGTACATAACGTCTGCGGAAGCGCTCGACATCTACATCTACACAAACCTTTGCATTCTTTTGAGCACACAATGTACCATCATAATCAACCACTGTTGCGCCAATCGTAAGAGGGCTTGAAATTTCAACATCAATAAAAGCATCTTTTACTTCAAATAACTCTGGCTCCATAAGGTACATTGCCGCTGATGGATCATACATCTTAATTCCTTCCTCAATATGTCCTCCATCATAGGAGCGAAACAGCGAACTTACCATATTTCCAGCTTCTCCACTCTTTTCAAGGGTTTCAAGATCTTCAACAGTCAATCGTGCTTTTCTGCCTATGTCAAGCCCTACCATCGTAATCGGTATACCTGATCCAAAAACCATTTTTGCTGCTTCTGGATCAATCATGACATTAAACTCACCATAAATACCTATATTTCCTCTTTCTGTTGAGCCTCCCATCATAATAATTTCATCGATTTTTTCTTTAATTTCCGGAAAAGTAGCAATCAAAAGCGCAATATTTGTCAATGGTCCCAATGTCAATATTGTTACTTTTTCCTCGGAATTCAGCAACGTATAATATTCATTCATTACAGCATTTTCTTTTAAAAGAAGCTCTGTTCCAAATTCCGGAAACTCAAATCCTCCCATTCCCGATTTTCCATGTGCATTTGTTGCAAAACGATTCTCTCTCATTAATGGGGCTGCCGCTCCCTTTGCAACTGGAATTTTCTTGTTTAAAAATGTCAAAAGTTTCAATGCATTATTGGTTGTATGCTCGATTCCAACATTTCCTGACACACTTGCAATCAATTTGACATCCAACGATGGTTCCGATAATAGAATTGTGATTGCTGCCGCATCATCAATTCCTGGATCTGTGTCAATAATCAAATTTCTTTTCTTCACGATATTCTCCTCCTAATATTAGATTTTTACAATTGTTGGTATTGCGTCACCTCATCTCTACTTGGAATTGACGGTGCTGCTCCTTTTCTTGAAACCGCAATTGCAGATGCTTTTGCAGCCATATCCAGCGCTTTTTCCACTGGCATCTGCTGAATTCTTCCCGCCAGATAATATCCTGTAAATGTATCTCCGGCCGCCGTTGTATCAACTGCTTCTACTCGATAAGCTCTCTGGAATATGCATCTGTCACCTTTCAGATACATAGCCCCTTGTTCTCCAAGTGTCAGCACTATTTCTGCATTCGGAAATCTCTCCACCAGTTCCTGCTTTAATATCTCCTGATCTGAACTTGTCTTTGTAAGCTCTTGTGCTTCTATTTCATTTAAAATAAAGCAATCTATGTAATTTAGATTAATCTCAAAAATACGCTTATTCATCGGTGATGGATTTAAGATTATTTTCATCCCTTTTTTATGGGCCTGCTCAACAATATAAGGAATTTCATTTATTTCATTTTGTAATACTAGCCAATCTTCTGATGCAAACTCCCGTAACACTGTATCCACAAATCCCTTTGTTATCTCTTGATTTGCACCGCCGTACAATATAATACAATTATCACCCTGCCTGTTATTCTGTATGATTGCATTTCCTGTTCGCACAGATTCCGATTTTTTCAGATATTTTATATCAACTCCCGATTGCTTTAATGTTTTTTCCAAAAACGTTCCATCATGTCCAATCATTCCTGCATGACAAACATTCACTCCTGCTTTAGAAAGAGATATTGACTGATTCAGCCCTTTTCCTCCACTAAAAACATTCAGTTTATTGGATGAAATGGTTTCTCCTTTTTTTACAAAATCTTCAACACTATAAACATAATCAATATTTAATGAACCAAAATTAAGAACTTTCATAACTTACCCCCTTTTAGGAAATTATTTTCCGAAACTATTTTCTTAAATAAAATTTATCATTTTTTTATACTTGTGTCAACATTTTTTGTAATATACGTCGTTTTATACAATTTTGCTCTTCTTTTTTTGTTCAATATAACAAAAGAGATATCTTTTCTTCAAAAGATATCCCTTCCATCATTTTCTTAAAATGCCATTTGATAGATTTTCTGACAGTCTTCTCTATTCAACCGCATGATCCCCCCAATACAATGATCTTCCTGACTAAATGCAATTCGATTCAACATTTCTTCTGTCCCGTCCGTAGGAATCTTAAAGTCATGAAAAGATACAGGCATCCCCATATGTTTAAAGAAGTCTTCTGTTCTCAGAATTCCTTGGTACGCCGCCTCTATTGTATTTTCCGGCTCCCATTTTACCCCAAATACCTCTTGTGCATATCGCGCAAACCGTTCAGGCTTATTTTTATACACATAACGCATCCATGAGCCCATAATAATAGACAGTGTAGCCCCATGAGGAGTATCATAAAGCGCACTCAACTCATTTCCTATCTCATGGGTTGCCCAGTCCTGGACTCTTCCTACACCAACTGTATTATTATGGGCAATAGTACCAATCCACATAATCTCTGCTCTATAAGAATAATTCCTCGGTTCTTTTAATACACGAGGTCCTAGATCTACTAAAGTTTTTAGAATGCCTTCACTCATTCTGTCAATTACCCCTATTTCATCATCCGGAGTAAAGTATCGTTCACATACATGAGAAAACATGTCTATCACACCACATGATGTAAGAAAACGAGATAAAGAACAAGTAAGTTCCGGATTCATAAATGCAATAACCGGTCTTACAAGCGGATGACTCACAAGTAGTTTCTTCCCCTCTTCTGTATTATTTACAACTGTAACAGCGCTGGATTCGCTTCCCGTAGCAGGACAGGTCAGGATTACGCCAACAGGAAGAGAGGATTCCGGAACTGCAGCTCCTGTAAAAAAGTCCCATACATCACCTTTGATAACAGCTCCCAATCCAATTGCCTTCGCTGAATCTATTACACTTCCTCCGCCTATTGCAATTACAAAATCTACATCTTCTTTCTTTGCAATCTCAATACCTTCATACACAAGGGATAGTCTTGGATTTGGCAACACACCTCCTAGTTCTACCCAAGATATCCCCTCTTTTTCTAAATTTCTACTAATACTTTCTAACAATCCTGTTGCATATAAAAACTCGCCATTGTCATGATGAATTAGTACCCTCTTTACTCCTCTTTTCTTCAATTCAGATCCTATCTGATTCTGCGCATTTTTCCCAAATACAAACTGCGTTTGAATACAAATGTTAAAATCCTGAAGCATTTTATGCACCTTCCTCTAATATTTTTTTAAGCTCACAAACAGAATCCACACAAAACCGTGGATTTTCCGCTAATAATTCTCCTGTATCTCCATCTCCATATGTAACTCCAATGCAGTCGATATTATTTTCTCTTGCTGCTATTACATCACTCCAAGTATCTCCTATATAAACTGTTTCTTCTGGTTTACATCCTGTTTTTTCTAGGATATAAGAAATTAACTCACTTTTCTTTTTCTCTTTCCCGTCAAAAGAATCTGGAGACAGACAATCCGTGAACAGATTACTCCACCCTTTTGTTTCCAAAATCCGTTCTAATGCCGACTTTGGTTTCATCGTAATCACGTAATCTGCTACATCCTCCACTTCTGCACTCTCCAGAATCTCTGCAATTCCATGATATAAATAGGTCTCCTCGTACATACTTATTTCTCTGTAGTGTATTCTTACCAACTGTTCAAATTGCCCAAATTTCTGCTTCCCCGGATACGGCATCACTTTCTCAAAAATTTCTGCCAGCGGTTTTCCCAAATTACTGTCCTTTTTCATATAATCTCTGTCAATCTCACCGCCACATTTCTTTGCTGCATATTGAATAGAATTCCAGACATCTCTTCCTGTATCAGCCAAAGTTCCATCAAAATCCCATAATCGTATTCTATATTTCATTCTGTTTCTCCCAACTTTCCTGATAAGTCTAAAGTAAAAAGCGGTCACACTCCTGTTAAGTGAGTATTATAACCGCTTTGTGCCCTTATACCATCCTATCTATATTCCGCTAATGTCTTATACAACAAATTCATAAATCCCGGAAAATCCAGTTCCAGTGCTGCTTCTGCATTTGGCTGTTTGCCTCGAAACTCCATCTGTGGTTCCCTGTATAAATCCACTGCTGGTTCCACACCTCGAAGATGTCTGTAATCACACACTGTCATCCCCCTTGTCAATTCTCCTTTCAACTCAATATCGATATGCATTTCTGCTGATTTTATTAAATCAGGATTGATCAACCAGGCAACTGCACAAGCATCATGCATATTTGCCCCTGAAAGAGAAGCACTTTTAATCGTTGTGTCAATGAAGAATTCTGTAAGATCTGCTGCGAAATTCGCCGCCTTTGTACCAATTTTACGAAATTCAGCTACATGCTCTGCTGTCAGACAACACTGTCTTGTTAAATTGATTCCAGACATCTTTATATGTAATCCAGAATTAAATACACGGTATGCCGCTTCTGGATCCACATAAATGTTAAACTCTGCAGCCGGTGTCCAGTTTCCAAAAGTCACAGAACCACCCATAATACTCAATTCTTTTACTCGTTCTACAATTTGGGGTTCACGATTAATCGCTGCTGCAATATTTGTCAACGGCCCTGTTGCAATCAATGTTACATCTTCTGTATTCATCACAGTTTCTACGATAAAATCTACAGCATGCTTACTTTGCGCTTTTATTGTCGGCTCTGGCAGTACCGGTCCATCCAGTCCGGTTTCTCCATGAAACTGCGGTGCCGTTACAAGCGGAACTGTTGTCGGACAGGAGTGACCTGAAAATACCGGAATATCGGTTCTCCCAAGAACTTCCAGCACCTTCAGCGCATTTCTTGTAACATTCTCCAATGTACAATTCCCGCCAATCGTTGTTATTCCCAATACATCTAAATGCTGCACTGCCAACATCATTGCAAATGCATCATCATGCCCTGGATCGCAATCTAAAATTACTTTCCTCATCTTCTCTCCTCCACTTCTGCCTGGTGTACTCTTAAAAATCTTTTTAGTTCTGTTTGATCAGGGCTGCTTCGTGCCCCTTTTCTGCTTACCGTATATCCAGAAACGGCATTTCCTAAAATCAAGCTCTCTTTTAGCGATTGCCCATTCAGCCGTGCACTGATAAATCCTGCATTATAAACATCTCCTGCTCCAACTGTATCCTCGACTTTAACGTTAAATGCTGCTGCTTTCTCCTCTTCATTTATTGAAAAGCCGTACGATCCATCTTTTCCATTACGCACAATTACCGTCCTTGTATCAGAAACAAACTTAAGCGCATTTTTTCTCCAGTCTTTTTCTTCACCTAGCCAAATAAACTCGTCAGTTCCTGAACCTAACAAATATGTTGTGTATTTGATAATCTCACGTACAGCCTTTTCATATTCTGGATCCAACGCTCCATTATCCACCCTCAAATTCAAATCGAAAGAAGTCGGTATTCCTGACTCATACGCTGCCTTAAATATTTTTATGATTGTGCTCCGGGCTGAGCTCTCATACGCTAAGCACATTCCCGATGAATGCACCCAATCTGCTTTGTAAATTTTTTCGAATGGTATTTTTGTTTCATCAAGGACTTTAAAGGATTGTGCTGTTCTCGGCCAACCCCAGAGATATCTCTCCCCATTCTCATCGATAAACGCAAATACACCAACTGTATTTAACTCCGGCTCAGTAATCATGTCAGCTATATTCACGCCTTCACTTTTTAAATCCTTTTTTATGTACCGCCCATACTGGTCTTCCCCTACTGTTCCCCAAAAGCTTACTCCAACCCCCAATTTTGCAAGGGCTACAGCTGTATTGGCAGATGTTCCGCCTCCCTGTAATTCTGGCGTTGGATAATCCACTAATGTTCGCTCCTTATTTAAAAATCTTGGGTACGGCACAATAATGTCTACATTGGCATCACCAATTACAATTACATTATGCATTCTGTGAAGCCTCTATAAACGCCTTTACTTTAGCCGGATCTTTGCAATGAAGAGTATCTGCACGCTCATCATCATAATTGGTTAAACTAAATGAATCAACACCATAAGGATGTGTGACATGAATTGCTTCCGCTACATTATCCGCATCCAGACCACCTGCTATAATGCATGGCACCTTTGTACTTTCTACAATCACCCTGTCGATTTCCCGATCATGTGTCAATCCTGTCGCACCAATATCTCCTGCCATGGGAGCTTTTGTATCAATCAGGAAGAAATCTGATACTGGCTCATACTCTTTGATATACTGCATTATTTTTTGTTCTTCCAGCGGCACACCTGATAATACTGGTATAGCCTGCATGATTTTAAGTCCGGGAAATCTATTTTTCAGCTCTTGTACCTCCAATGGCGATATCCCCTCTATATCCCCTGAAAGGTGTAAAACATCCGGTAATACTTCTTTTAAATTTTCCGTAATTTCATCAATGTCTTCTGATACTGTTAGACCAATTTTTACTGCTTCCGGCTGTACCCCCTCAAAAATCTGTTTTGCCTGCTCACATGTAAGCTGCCCTGGAGTTCTTTTGATTTTCCCATAGGAGACTCCTATATGATGCGCTCCCTGTTCAACTACCATTCTTGCATCCTCTGTTGTTCTGATTCCATAAATTTGAATAATTACATCTGCCATTTTAACAATTCCTTTCTTCTTCAAAAATTTTTATAAATGCTCCCGTTGTAAAAACGGTCTTTTTAAGTCCTGCCCCCTGTGCAATCCTTGTGATTGGCGGAGGAGTGACAAAACTTTGTTTTAGCAGTTCTGTTTGTGCAAATACATCTTCCGCATTTCCATCCAACAGAATTTTCCCCTTACACATTACAATCACTCTTTTAAAATTTCTTACTACAAATTTCATATCGTGTGAAATTGTAATGCAGAGTTTCTCCCTGCTTTTCAGTTCTTCTATAATTCTCTGAAGCCTGGAGTTTCCTTCTACATCCTGCCCACAAGTTGGCTCATCAAAAATAAGAATCTTGGGATCCATCATGATTACAGCGCCAATTGTACAAAACTTTTTTTCCGTAGACGTTAAATCGAAAGGATGTGTATCCAATTTCTCTGATAACCCCACGATATCAGCAACCCAATTTATCCTCTCATTAATCTCTTTTTTTGATATTCCAAGCTGTTGTGGTCCAAATTCAAACTCTTTTCTCACAGTTTCCAAAAATAATTGATCATCCGGATTTTGAAAAACATATCCCACCTCTCTTGACCACTGAGCAGTAGAGCGATTCTGAATATTTTCTCCATTAATGAAAACATCTCCTGAGGCAGGTCTTAAAATACCATTAAAATGTTTTACTATTGTTGTTTTTCCGGCACCATTTTGCCCAATAATCGCAACTGGATCTGTTCCTTCTATTGTTAAATCAATCCCTTTTAATGCTTCTTCTCCTGTAGGATACACATAGCGCATTTTCTTTAATTCTATTTTCATCTTCCAAGCGCCTCCCTTACCAGTGCGATTGTTGGTTCTTCTGTAATCTCTATGTCTCTGTCTGTATATCCCCTATTCTTAAGTTCCTGTATAACTTTCACGTAGTCTGGTACATCAATATGATAGTTTACGATATCAGGATCCCCAAAGATTTTGCCAGGGTGATCAATTGCAATCACCTGCCCTTTATCCAGTACCATAACTCTATCTGCATACTTCGCCACTCTTTCCATCTCATGATCTACCATGATTACAGTAATACCGCCGCTGTTAAGTTTTTTAACAATATCAAAAATCTCTTCACTCCCCAGTGGATCTAATTGAGTGGTACATTCATCCAGGACAAGAATTTGAGGTTCCATAATAAAAGTAGAACCAAATGCTACTCTTTGTACCTGTCCACCAGATAACTCCAACGGATTTTTGTTAAGAATATGATCTATACGCATTATTTTGGCAACATACTCTACTTTCTGTATCATCTCACTTCTAGGTATCCCCCTGTTTCCGAGTCCATATGCCAATTCTTCTGCCACTGTTCCAGCAGTATATGACAATTGATTAAACGGATTCTGAAAAACCAGGCCAATTTGAGCAGATAAATCCGAAATGCTACTATCTGAAACCCTTGCTCCAGATACCAGTACTTCACCTGACATTTTTCCTACAAAATAGTGAGGAATCAATCCTACCAATGAATTACACAAGGTAGACTTCCCAGCACCATTTGCGCCGATAATACAAAAAAATTCTCCCTTTTTCACCTGAAAATTAATCTTTTTCAAAGCTTTTCTTTTGGTCTGTCGATATTTAAATGAAAAATCTCTGACTTCTAATACTACTTCTCCCATTTTTAGCTCCTTCCTTTATATCACATTTGTTTTCATTAGTACTGTGATAAGCAGTACTGACACAAAAAATACAATCAGTAAGGAGCGTAATACTTTATCCAGTTTAGATTTTGTAACTTCTACATAACTTGTCTGTTTCACACCTTTAATTCCAAATCCACGTGTTTCCAAAGTCATCCCTCTTTCCTGTGCATCTGTTAAAGAAGACATCACCACCGGCCCAAGCAAAGGAATGTATGCTTTCACTCTTGATATGACTCCTCCACCCGTTTCTACACCTCTGGCATTCTGCGCTTCCTGAATGACAGACATTCTTCTTTGCATTTGAGGAACAACATTCAGACTTGCAAGAATCAAATATCCAACTTTTGGTGGAAGCCCTGTTTCTGTTAATGCAGCAACTAATTTCCCTGTATAAGTTGTTTTATTCATAATATAAAAAGAACCAAGAAAAACTAATAATGTACTGACAATTTTCAATGCATATAAAACTCCTTCCAGACCAAGACTGGCAAATCCAAAGTCTGCAATCATTGTTTTATTTTTAGGACTGTAGAAGCCCTGAATAAACATTAACATTACTGTAATCGGTATTCCAAATCCCAGCATTACTTTTGTAAACTCTTTTAAGATTTTTGCAATATATGCTACTATAAATAATCCTATAATTACCAAAAGTCCAAGCCAGGAGTTAGGAAAAATCAATGTTCCCAGCCCCAAAGAAAAAATTGCCAATACTTTAGTCATTGGATTTAATTTCTCAATCACTGTGTGCTTTTCCACAAATGTATTTGATGTTTTGACCATGATTCCCTCCACTAATAAAAAACATCCTATTTTATTCAGCTTCGTCTTCATCCTCATCATCTTCTTCCATTGTATCTGCCGCATACTGACTTAAAAATCTTTTTGGTATTTTCTGTACAATAATATAGGCAATGAAAAATGCAATCCCTTTATCTATTAAATTTTCAATAAAGGAAGAAGAAAATACAGACATCATAATATCTTTCGTCGCTGCAATCAAAGTTGCCGTAAATACAGAGGAACCTGTAACTCCTGTCGCCCCTCCATATACAAAAATGGTAATTAATGATGCTGACACCGTATTAGTAAGTGTGCATGCAATCCAAATTAACACAGTTCCCCATATTCTTTTAAATAGTCCGGCCTTCACCATATACCCCGTTATAAGACCACATAAAACACTGACAATGGAATATGGCAGATAAACTGGATTTGCAACCAGAGCTAAAAATACATTTGTCAACAAACCACAAAGCGCCGACACCCATGGACCTGACAGACAAGCAATCACAATTGTACCTATCATATCCAAAAATAATGGGAGCTTTAAAGCGGAACATAAAGTTCCTCCAATCAGATTAATCCCTACTGCTATCGGGATTAATACAATTGATTTCGTAGAAAACTGCGCCTTCATTCCCTCTGTAAAGGTCATCTTATTTCTCTTCTTTGTCATCCCCTTACCCTCCTTCTTCTAGTCAGTTTCGAAACCTTTTATTCTACTATACCTACATTTATTTTAAGAAATAGATTTCCGAAACTATTTTCTTATATAAGTTTTATCACTTATTTACTCCTATTGTCAATATATTTTCACCAATACATCAATACCAACAATTTTAGAGAGTAAAAATTGTGCACATTTCATATGAAGTGTTTTGTTGACATATTTTTATAATTTCTCTATCATGGATATATCAATAATTTGGAGGAAAATTTATGAATATTAAAGAGATTGCCCAACTTGCAGGAGTTTCCACCTCCACTGTATCCAAAATCGTAAACCAAAAAGACGAAAGTATCAGTCAGGAAACACGTGAACGTGTATTAAAAATTGTGAAAGAATATAATTATACCCCCTACTCTTCAGCTGCATCGCATCAAAAAACATGGGTTATTGGCATACTACTGCGTTCCTCTATTTCTTTCGATAAGACTCTGGATGGAATTATTCAGACTGCTCAAAAAAACGGATATACGACTATTGTGTGTAATAGTAACTCGAGTACAGAACAAGAATTCAAAAATATCACTGCTCTCTGTAAAAACAATGTCGATGGAATTATCTGGGAACCTATTGAAACAAAAAGCCTTGATTATGCTTCTTGCTTTAAAACAAAAGATATACCCTTCCTTACTATTGGACCTGTAGGCGGAAAAAATTCCATATTCTTACCTTATGAAGAATTTGCCTATCGGCTAACGCAGGAACTAATTGATCGAAAGCACCACAATATTGCCTGCCTGCTTACAGAAGGGCGGAGAACTGACGCATTTTTATCAGGATATAAAAAATGTTTATTTGATAATCATATGAAATTGGATAAAGAATTCATTTTTTACGAGTTTACTGACTCCTTAATCTATAAAGTAAACACCCATCGTATAAGTGCTGTTATCTCTTCACATTATCAGAAAGCACTTGAATTTTACCAACTTATGAATTCTTTGCATTACCGAATACCTGAAGATTTTTCTCTTATCTGCCTGAAAAATGACGCAACAGAAACCCTGGCGTTCCCTGAGATTTCTACTTACACAGCATCCAACAAAGACTTTGGTGTTTATTTATGCGAAAAAATAATTGCCAGAATAGAAAAATCTCATACAAGGACTCCTGGATTTTCTGAAGGATTCAAGATAGATAATACGGCTACCATTGGTATACCATTTAATTTGAACTCTTTAAAAATTACAGTTGTAGGAAGCATCAATATGGATACTTATCTAAATGTTCCACAGCTTCCACATACAGGAAAAACAGTCATCACATCGACCTCTTCCGTTTATCCTGGCGGAAAAGGAATCAATCAGGCTATCGGTGCTTCCAGACTTGGACATCGTGTAACACTGATTGGAAATGTAGGTTCTGATCTTGATTCTGACAATATTTATCGTGCATTAAATGAAAATGGGGTAGAAACCCATGGAGTAAAAAGATGTCTGCAAACCGATACAGGAAAAGCATATATCTTTGTAGATTCTAATGGTGACTCTATGATTTCAATTCTCACAGGGGCAAACGGAATTTTCACTCCTCAGGATATTTGCGAGAAAGAACATTTATTTGAAAACACCGGATATTGTCTGATTCAATCAGAGATTCCATTGGATACTATGCGAGAGGCATGCCGTATGGCACACAAATATCATGCAAAAACCATCGTAAAGCCTTCTGCCTGCTCTTCTATGACACGGGAAATGCTTGCTGATATTGATATTATAATTCCTAACGAGGATGAACTATTCGAGCTATGTTCTAAATACTATCCATCTATGGAAGCACAGGCAGCTTCCATGCTGGAATGTGGAATATCTGCTGTAATTGTTACATTACGGGAAAAAGGCTGTTATGTAAAAACAAAGGACTGGGAACAATATTTTTCTGCTGCCGATTTTTCTGCAGTTGACAAAACAGGTGCCAGCGATGCCTTTATCAGTGCACTCGCTTCCTATCTGCTTTATGGATATGATTTAAAAAAGGCTGTTCGAATTGCAACATATGCTGCTGGATTCTGCATTTCAAGAGAAGGGGTCGTTCCAGCATTAATAGACAGAAGCAGTCTTGAAACTTATATTCGCCAAAAAGAACCTTCGTTATTTCAAGATGAGACTTAATACATAATCAGCGTTTCATATCAGAAGTGGGAATATGATATGTTCAAACACCATTTTAAAAGATCTTTTTCCATCGAACTGGATGACCAGAATTGTTTTCCAAATGAAAAGGATTTTGTTTATCCAAACTCTCTGGTCATACAGGCCGCACTGGAAAATTACTGCCTGAAAAACGGAATCCACCTGGAGTATATCAGTAAGTATAAACCAATCACTTTTATATTGGATGGAAAAACAAAATATACTGCCGAAGCACAACTTATCCGCGGACGATTTTATTCTGGATACACTTTGATCTGTACAGAGATATTAGAAGATACAGAAACATAAAAAATAAAGGAAGTTACCATAAACCTCTCCGTTTTATAGTAATCTCCTTTATTTATCGGGTTCTATGAAGGTTAATAATCTCTCCGGCTCTTCTATTCCAGAAATTCAGAACTTGTACTTCTCTTGATAATAGCGTCCGGTATTCTGCGTTTTCTTATCATATTGTATAGCTGCAACCGGACAGGCCTGTATACAAGATACACAGGCCATACAGTTCTGTTTCCATACAGGTTTTTATCTACAAGTGTGATATTATTATTTACACAGATTTTTGCACATTTCCCGCATCCAATGCATGCATCCGTAACATAAAATTTCTTTGCCTTCATTTGATAAAAGAAATCTGTCATAGGTGCGCCGATGTCTGTCATCAATGGAAAGGCTTTTTTATCTGGCAGTAAAGGTGTTCCAGCTGAAATCAATTCTGCGATTTGTTCCACCTTGGGCATGGCCTCTCGAATAATATTCTCATTCTCCTCCGGCGAGAGCATTTTGTGCATCATAATATTGCACTGTGACATCACCAGAAAATTAAAGCCCATAAACTTCCAGCCTTTCTTTCTGCACAGGTTCTTAGAAAAACGTTCACTATCCCAAGGGCGTCCATTACAAGCTCCCCACAAAATATGCTTTCGTACACCCCGTAAATTCTGTATTCATGATATGCTCATAAACAATTCGGGGAGGTCTACCACTATACACAGGCATCACAAATACAACTCTTTCATTTACGGATACTTGTTCTGTACATCCATCTTTAATACGCCAATTCATAGAAACGGGGATTTCGCCCATCCATTCTCCTCTGTTTGCAATCATCCAACTATTTCCTGTACCACTATAATATAAAATCATATCTCACCACTCCTGTCCGGAAGCTGGTCCATTACTTCCTGAATTTTTGTAAACAAATCAATCATACTTTGCATACAGTTACTATCCAAATCAATATAATAATAAATGAAAGAGCCTCCTTTGCGAGATTTCACAACACCGGCATTCTTCAATATCTGGATATGGTGAGAAACAGCGGCTCTGGATAATTTCATTCTGTCTGCAATATCTACAACCCGCCTTCCCCGACAATCTCCCAACACCTGTAGCAGAAGGTACTGCCGCGTCTCATCCCCGATTGCCGTAAGCATATTCTGACAGCTTTTAAACTGCTCCTTCATCATTTCTATATCAATATTGTTAAGTTCCAATACTATTCACTTTATCTTTGTATCTAAATACTCGAATGCTTCTGATTATAACACAGCAAACGCTCTTCGGATTGCCTGTAAAGAAAATCAAGACAGGTTTTTTGACTTTTCTCTTTTAGAGACTGTAAAATGTAACCTTGCAGAATTGATACAGATGTGCTATATTGAGGATGTAAAAAGGGAAACCGCAAGCGGCTTACCCCGAACAATGATTTACTACCCTAACGGGCAGCCGTCACATGTGCAAGATGTGGCGGCTATTTTCGTTTATCCTTGAAAATCTCATAACAAAGACTAACAAGGGCAACAATGAATATTAACAACTGAATCAGATCAGTATATGTAACACACATTGGCATCGCCCTCCTTTCTTTCGTCTGGAGGGTTGCCCCTCCGTAAAAGAGGGTAAGCCGCCCGGCTTTGGTTTCCCATGCCGAGATTATAGCATATTGTCAACCTGCTTTCAATTGTCGGCTGCCGCTTTGCAGATTTTTGTATAGCACAATGCACAGGCAAAGTTAAATGCTCAGCTCAATCAGACCATACAGGAACTGAAGGCGCAACTTAACAAGAATTCCAAAAACAGTTCCAAACCAGGCAGAACGTGACCTTCGAATGATAAAGGTAAAAGCGAAAGTATCCGGATGTTTCCGAATCGAAGAAGGAGCTAGGGATCATCTAAAAATCATGTCCTATGTTGGCACAGCACATAAGCAGGGATGCAATGCTTATGAAGCAATCAGAAATGCAATCTCAGGTCATTTTGATTTTATCTTTGAATAAGGGTGGTTCTGAATAGATACATTGTAGGTAAATTGTGCAGCGGTGAGGAATAAATATTTTTCGCAATAAAATACCCAGATTTCATGCAGAATAATCTCCAGTGCGGTAAAATATAAGAAACAAATTTTTCGCACAGGAGATTTTGAGACGAAGAAACGACAAAAAAGAGAACGCAAGAAACAAGATCGTGGAATTGTTGATTTTATGATGGTGACAAATCATTTCTTTCATTCACTAAGAGAATGGATTTTAGAAATGGAAGATCCGAGAAATCAGAGTTATATCACCTATACACAGGCTGATCTTGCATATATGGGAATTCTAAAAAATATATGCGGTCAGTATAGCATGAGGGAGATGGACGAAAGCTTTAACGATGAAAATTGTATTGCCACTTTGCAGATTTTATCCGGGAATCGGAGTTTGGAAGAAATGCCGCACTATGATACCTTGAATTATTATCTGGAAAAACTGTCACCAGAGTGTCTTTCAGAGTTAAGAAAGAAGATGGTCAAAAGTTTAATAAAAGGGAAACAGTTCAATATTTAGCACAGGTGGTGATAGAATGGAAGATGAAATAACTAAATAATGCACCCTATTTTTTGGAATTGGCGAAGTAGACCTATAAGAGGTGAATAACTTTTAGATATTTTAGGCCACTTATAAATGATTTTCTACGCAAAATGGCAAAATTTCGGCATCAGGAAAATCAAGATGTAAGCGCCGGATTTTCCTTGTATCCCGAATGTCATGTATTCCCCTTTGCTGATGGCTTCCAGTACAGACAGATCACGGGAATCAAAAAAGTTGAATCCGCGATAGGTTCGTTCCTTTTCCCTCCGGGAATGACTGACTTCATCCAATTTCTTCCGGCCGCTGCTGTGATCATCAAAGGATGAGATAAATTCAAGATATCTGTAATTCGCAGTACACAGCCAAACTTGTCATACATTTTTATGGACACATCACCCATGTGGTGCTTGATCCTCGTTCCGAGGATGCGCTGATTATAGTTTGTGCCAATCTCTTTGGTACAGTTATAAGTGATTCGCTGTCCAAGGAAAGTGGCGATGTTGTCAGGCTTCACAGTATATATCGCAGTGTGGATGATTTCATCATAGATTGGTGCCAGGTATTCCGGCTTACGGAACATGATATCCGTGGCACATTCGATCTGCTGAACCGTCCAGGTATAACCCAGCCCGAGAGATTCCGGAACGGGACTGTAGCGTCTGGCAAAGACATCGAGAACTTTATGGAGCCCTTGCGGGTTGATACGGTCAGAAAGTTTCTGAGCAGTTTCAATATCGGAGATTTCAAGGAACGCATTGTCCTACATCCGGTAAGAAAGCTGTTTTTTATCAAGCTTATAGGCGAGCAGGTTATGACCGTTCATGTAAAACTGAAGACGGAAAGGCGGCCATGTAGGGACACGAAGATAGCAAAGGCCAAGTTCCCTGTCGATAAAATAGAAATAGTAATGAAGACACTTGCTCTGGTCAAACTTCAGGAAGGTCTTCCCAGTTGTTTTATCATGCCAGGGCCTGTAGGTATTACAGCATTCCATAGCAGAAAAGATATGGATCAGACCTTCCGTTTTTCTGGTTTCGGCAATGATGTTCTGGATGCGGTCATCTTTTCGAAAAGCATGGAGTTTTCGGATGAACTCAATTTCCATTCCATTTTCGTGAGCAATCTTTTCCGCATTCTGACGGACCTGTTCCGTAAGGGGCTGGGAGAAACTGGTGGGATAATCAAAAATACGGATACCGTTGAGTTTCATATAGGCAGTCATTGCTTCCGCATGGCTCCAGTTTGGGATATATCCCTGAATGATCATGCGGTCATGACAGGTAATGATGCCATGAATTTTATCAGCGTATTTATCAGTGAGTAACATATAAAAATCCCCTTTTTCTTTAGAATAACACAAGGGATAGAAAATAAAAATAACTTTTCCGGTTTATCCGGGTTAGGGACTGTAAAATGTAACCTATTATCTTGCAGAATTGATACAGATGTGCTATATTGAAGATATAAAAAGGGAAACCGCAAGCGGCTTACCCCGAAAATTTAGAAACTGTTTTTACAAACAGCCGTCATTATTCGCAGTAATGGCGGCTATTTTCGTTTATCCTTGAAAATCTCATAACAAAGACTAACAAGGGCAACAATGAATATTAACAACTGAATCAGATCAGTATATGTAACACACATTGGCATCGCCCTCCTTTCTTTCGTCTGGAGGGTTGCCCCTCCGTAAAAGAGGGTAAGCCGCCCGGCTTTGGTTTCCCATGCCGAGATTATAGCATATTCTCAACTTGCTTTCAATTCCTCTGCTGCCAATGCATCCCATTTTCTAACGGTCTGTATTTACTGTAGTATTTCAATGAAAAATCAATTTTACCCCTTTACCCTAACATTTTCCTCACTGAATAGATTTAAACTATAATTTCCTCTATCCTGTATGGAGTTTTAAAGCGCAGAATTGATTTTATGATAACTTCTTGAGCCGTTCTGCAATTTCTTTCCGCTGTTCTTCTGTTAATTCTCGCTTAATATCTCTTGACCGAATTGTAACGAATCTTTTTGGAAAGAAATATTCTTTAGACACAATAGTACCCTTCACCCGTTCCACTCTTTCTAATCTGAATTGCTCTGGATTCTGTTGCAATAGCTGAATCAGACGGACGTGCAGGGCCAGGGGGATCTGGGAATACGGGACCATGGATGAAAGCAGTAATGCATGGGTATGTCCGCAGATTTTGCAGTACACACGAACAACGGAAAGGGAGAGGATCCTGTCAGCAAGCTGGATGCTACGTTTATAAGAGCCATGACGGATGAGACAGCCGGAGTGACCGCAGACACATGAAATAAGGTTCAGATCAAGGGAATCTATTGTTTTATTGTAAAAATCCTGAGAAATACGGTTGTAGTTTTCTGTTTTAACTGTTATCATAGGTATGTATGAATGTAGCGAGAGCTATGTTTAGGTGAAGGCAGAAACTAAACTTTGGTAGGGGAGGTTTCTGCTTTCTTAATTTCATGGTTACAAAACCATATGATAACACAAGAGGTCTCAGGATAAAACAATTTGATGGAAAATACGTCAGATTCCTTTATTCCAAGACCTCTTTTATTACGCCTTAAAGATGAAAAATAAGTTTGTTATAGTGTGCTTGATAATAATATACTTCCCTTCTTCGTTCTGGAACGTCATGCAAAGAGCTTCTCCCTTTTCTCCGGTCTCCCGGTCTTTTGTCATGCAATCTTCCAGATCGATCAAAACGCACTGTCTCAACTCTTCCATGTCCTCTGATCCATATACCGGATGTTCTACAACATTCTCTGACTTCGCTTTCTCCATTCCAAGCCGGAAGGCTTTCTGGATTGCTTCGTACTGATCCACGCTTTCTGCATTGATCTGCATGATTTCTTCCGCTGCCATTTCTGGCAACAGTCCATCTTCTTCCAGTGATGCATACTCTCCGATCAGCTTCTGTATACCGCTCATAGCTACCACTAACGAACTCAGCACGCTCCGCTCTGTTTCTTGATGCTCTTCTCTTGTCATAGTGCCGTTGCCGTATCCGTTGATCCCGGTTGACATCTGGTACTGCGCATATTCCAGACTGTTTAAAATATTCTGTAACTGTGCTTCTGTTTCTGTCATTTCAAAAAATAATTTGCTCATACTTTGTTTTCCTCCTACGCTTCTAACATTTGAATTCGATACATTGGAACTGACGCAAGGATGCCGCCCTTTAAAACTACAATTCCCGATGTTTCCCGAAACTCTATCAGTTCCCCTTCCACCTCATGGAATGTTTCTTCATTCTCCCCAACTCGTTCCCCTGCATCTGCCAAAATGGATACCCATTCTTTCTTGAACAGTAGTCTGCTCTGCTTTGTTTCCGGTGCTTGTGCCGGGATCATTACTCTACATCTCTGCTTCATGTTTCGCTTTCCTTTCCAATTCGTTTGCAAGTGCCAGTGCTAATTCTTTCGAGAACTCTGTCTGGTACTTCCTGTAAAATCTGTCGGTATCTTCTACTACTTTCTCCCAGTATTCCTTTGTGTTCTCTACGCTCCAGACTGATTGCATCATTTTCCAATAGTCCTGAAACATTTCAAATTCTTCACTGCCTTTTAATAATTTTACGCTGCCCATCTTTTAATCAAACGGTGTCGGTGTCCGTACCGTCTTGAATCCATCTTTGCTTTTGAGTTCCTCTTCTGTTTCCTGGAATCGCATTTCATTTCCATCAAAGCGGTATACAATCTTCCCTAGTTCTCCCTGCCGGTTCTTATCCACTTTCAGACCTTTCCTGGTCTTATCCTCATTGTCCAGATTCCACAACAAAATGATAATGCTTGCATCCTGTTCAATGTCTCCGGCTTCTGATACTTGCAATGACCGCATGGCGCAAAGAAGACGTCGAGCTAAAGCTAAACAAAATAAATGAAAACACTCCCCGGATCGAGTGCTTTCATTCTCATTGTGGGTAAATTGTGGGTACAGCTTGATTTTTACGCTTGTCTGTGCTACAATTCCACCTGCTGAAAGTGGCGTATTTAAGCCATTTCCAGCAATCAAATATCGTGTGTTCGAGACCTTCCACACGTAAAATAAAACTAAAGGAGATTTTGATCTATGAAAAAAGAAAAAACAATCAGTGTACTGTTTCTGGTACAGTCAGCAATGATCGCTGCAATTTATGTGGTCCTGACCATCGTATTTGCCCCGATCAGTTTCGGACAGATTCAGTTTCGTATCGCAGAAGCACTGACCATCCTGCCCGCCTTCACTCCGGCTGCAATTCCCGGACTCTTTGTGGGATGTCTGATCGGAAATATTTTAGGAGGCGCAATTCTTCCTGACATTATTGTCGGAAGCATGGCAACTCTGCTCGGTGCTATTTTCACCTATCTTCTGAGAAACCGCAGCAAATGGCTCGCACCACTGCCGCCGATTATTGCAAATACAGTTCTGATTCCATTTGTTCTTTATTATGGATATCAGATTCTGCTTCCAATTCCATTCCAGATGCTTACCGTGGGAATTGGTGAAGTTCTCTCATGTGGAATATTGGGTATGATTGTCTACACCGCTCTGAATAAATATAAGACAGTTATTTTCCGTCAGTAACAAAAAGGAAGAAGTTCTTTCACAGAGAATAAATTCTCTCAAAGACTTCTTCCTTTTTCTGTTATTTCATATAACCGATAAACGTGTTTCCACTTCCTGCTATCATAGCGCTCATCTGTTCAATCGAAACTGTATTTTGGGATGCTGTATTTGGATCGATGTAAGTGATATCCGTCATACTATATCCTGTCAGCAGGATCGCATGATTGGCATCTGTCATCGCAATGACCGGAAGGCCCTTGTTGATAATATACAGAACCTGTTCCAGACTACATCCGGTCAGGTCTACTTTTTTGGCATTATACGCTGCCATCACCTCTTCACAGGTCTGAAGAGAGGTCTTTCCTTCTCCATTTCCAAACGGTGCTGTCTCTGTATCATAAACCAGATCTCTGTTGCCTTTTTCCCATACATATGCCTGTTCTGATGAGATTACTACTCCCGAAATCTGCTCTGCTCTCTGAATTGCATAAGCCGCCTTATCGTAAATCGCAACCAGTTCTCCCATTCCATATACATAGTACTTTTCAGACTTCGACTTGTCATTCAGCGTGATCGTGATCGGCTTTTTCCCCACCACCTGCTTCGGACGCAGGATTTTAGGAACAGTATCGGAAATTCCTTTTTCATAAGTCAGCCGCATCTGCTTTTCTTTTAAATCTGTACTGAAAGCTTCCAGAGTTATACTTTTTGTCTTCTTTTCTTCGTTACTGCTGATATAATCCTGACTGGTAACTGTATAAGTCTCTCCTGATTTTACAACCCTGTTCAGAGTCATCATATTTTCTTCAATAAATACATCGGATATATAAATCTGATCTGCTGAGTATGTCTTCATCACTTCATTTTCTGAATTTCTGATCTCCAGCTCATACATCGGGAACAGTTCCCCTCCCGCTGCCGTATGACCGACATCTTCCTGCCGCAGATATCCATACACAAAATCTGATCCGATAAATCCAAGCGGTCTGATTGCTTCCCCTGATTTTGCGGCTACAGCATTTTCTTCATCTGTTTTCAGATTCAACACCTTGATTTCCTGTGCGGTATTGATCGTTCCTGACGTCTGGTATGCGATCAAATGCCCGTCTGCAGACACCGTATACTGCCCTTCTTCCAGATTTTTTGCCAACACTGTCTGCTCATCTTTTGTCAGATCTATCTTGTAAAACTTTCCGCCTGCCAGAATATACAAAAAATTCTGATCCTGATTGTAATACACCATTTTTCCAAGCTCTTCCTCTGCGATTGCAAATGATTTTGTACTTGGAATAAACGCTTTTTCCTGTACTACATTTTTTTCAATATCATAATAGTAAATATCAACTCCGACTTCTCCCTCATGTGCTCCGCGATTCATATACCCATAAACTGCAAACGCAGTACTTCCATTCTTTTCCACACTGATGATCCGGATATTATGCTGGTCATACCTGCTCCGAGCATCATTTCCTTCAATATTGCTAAAACTGAATACCTGTGCAAGCTCATTCTGCTTTGCATTGTATGTCCATAAATTTCCATTTCTCACAAAAGAAACAATATTTCCTGACGAATTTGTTTCATACGATATATCGGATGATGCTATACCAAGAAGAATTCCGTTCTGATCCAGCACTTTCTGGTTTGCATCAAAAATCTGTTCCATCTTCCGATTATAATCCAAAAGGTAGATTTCCCCCTGCACGTAGCGAATCCTGAAAAACTCGCGGACATCATACGTCTCGATCTCTCCCGTATCTCCGGCACATGTCACCTGATACTGTGCAAGCAGCGACGTATAGACGGAATTGCTCTCTTTGATGCTCCACTCCGGTTCCTCAACCCCCTGCGGACTCAGATTTCCCCATGTCACATGATCTGCATCAGAATGGATGGTAACAGTCTGGTAAGTTGTATTGTCCCCTTCTGCACTCGTTTCAAGATAGTTTTCCAATTCCTCCTGACTGCTTTTTTCCAGTGTCTTTGCATGAAAATCCTGGGCAAAATCCAGACATTCTTTTAAAGAAAGTTCATCCGGTCTTGTAATTCTGGTATAAAAGTGAACCTGTTCCTCTTCCATAGAAAGAATCACTTCCAGAACAGCTTCTGAAACTTCATCCGGAAGACCTTTTTGCAGATCCAGCAAAATCGTCTCATCAGAAATATCCTTCTGTTTGCCTTCCAGATAGGTTTCCTCTCCATTCAGCGAATACACTTTATATTCAACACCTGTGATTTTATTTCCAAACTCTTCAATCTGCATCTGAAGTGTTCCGTTTGCCTCCAATGGTGTAATGGTGTCCCGCATTGCCGTAACATCCATCTCATTTACATAGCCGGCCAGAGCATTCACAGTCCTGCCTTCCTTTTGAAATGAGATTCTCGGAAGTGTAGGATCTCCTAGATCGATGATCTGATCGTCTACACCACTGTTCATAAACAGACTGCTGACAAAAATTGCTGCCACAAATACTACAAGGAGTATTCCTGCCTTTCTTATTCTTTTTTTCATGATTCTGTCCCCTTATCTAATAACAATCCTAGCATCGGCTGGATTCCCAAAAATTCCTTGCATGCCTGAATCTGACTTTCACTCCCCTGTTTTGCCTGATTCGTCTTTACCGCACGCAGAAGAATATTTTTCGGCGTATGTTCCATATCGATAAATTCCAGAACCTGAGTCTCATAACCGGACTGCTCCAGATATTTCGCTCGAAGTCCGTCTGTCAGAAGCGCCGCAAACCGCTCTTTTAAAAGACCATAATCCAGAATCGGCGCCAGCTTATCATATCCGGCTCCTTCCCGTTGCATCTGCCCATTCAATTCATGCTGACAGCATGGAACCGACAGGATGACCTTCGCATTCCATCCCACCGCTTTAGCAAGTGCAAAATCTGTCGCTGTATCACAGGCATGAAGCGTCACAACCATATCCACTTCTCTGACACCTTCATAATCCGCGATATCTCCAACCAAAAATTCCAGTTTGTCATATCCGTATTTGCGGCTTAACTCATTACAATGATGAATGACATCCGATTTCAGATCTAACCCGATGATACGGATATCGTATTCCTTCAGAACATGCAGATAATAATACATGGCAAATGTCAGATACGATTTTCCACATCCAAAATCCAGAATCGTGATCTCTCTGTCCTTCTCAAGCTTCGGAAGAATATCCTCAATAAATTCCAAAAACCGGTTGATCTGACGGAACTTATCAAATCTGGAATGTACAATTTTTCCATCCTTTGTCATCACACCCAGATCCTGGAGAAACGGAACCGGAATTCCTTCCTCTAAAATATATTTCTTACTTCTATTATGTGACAATTCTACCGGTCTTACACTGCCTTTTGACGCTTTTTTCTGAATGGTTACCTTGCCTTTTTTGCTCACTAAAACAGTGTAATTCATATGCACTGTAGATACCTGCATCTGCCGGAATTCTTCCATATATTCCAGCAATCGGTCTCGTGCCGAAATCGGGTCCAGATTCTCATGAAATGCCTGTGTTTTTGTAAAAGACTCCAGTTGAAAAAGTAAATTGCCTTTTTTCTCGATCGGCCGAACCTTTACCTTTAAAATTCCTTCTTTTTTCCTCGGATTGCTCAAAACTGCCTGAACAAATTCTATATTTAAAATATCTGATAATAATTTTTTGATCGTTTCCATGCGATTCCCCTTATCATTTGTTTTCTATATAAGCTATGTGTGAACAGTAACTATTGTAAAACAAAATAAAGTCTCGTGCAATAAAACAAGTCTTAAATTAAAAGAAGACGGGAAAAATTCCCGCCTCTCCTACTCTTCTTCAGAATTCTCTCTGAAAAAACATGAATCTTGTTCTTTTTTATCTGCTTTTCTAAAACGAACTGTCGCCTTAAAAAGATCTCCGTCCAGATATAATTCCAGTTTTCCGCCCTGCATCTGTACCAGACTTTTCGCAATCGATAATCCCAGTCCGCTTCCTTCGGTACTCCTTGAAATATCACCGCGAATAAAACGTTCTGTCAGTTCATCTGCTGAGAAATTGAGCGGATACTCCGAAACATTTTTCAAAGAAAATATCACTTCATCCTTATCAGTGCGCAGATCTGCATAAATTCTCGTCCCCGGCATTGCATACTTCGCCGCATTATTATAAAGATTTTCCAATACTCTCCACATTCTTCTTCCATCTACATGAATAATCGCCGGCTCATTTGGAAGTGTCTGAATCAGCTCCAGATTCTTATGTTCAAATTTTTCTGCAAACTCTCCCGTCGTCTGATTCATCATCTCTACCAGATTGACATCCATCAACTGCAGATTGATATTCCCGCTGCTCACCTTGGATGCTTCTACAACATCCTCTGTCAATGTTTTCAGACGCTGTGCTTTTGCCTCCAAAATTTCCAGATACCCCTGTATCTTAGGATCTTCAATATTGGATCGTTTCAGGATATCCACGTAATTGATAATGGAAGTTAGCGGTGTTTTGATATCATGAGATACATTTGTGATCAGATCCGTTTTCAGACGCTCGCTTTTCACGCTTTTTTCCACAGCCTTCTGCAATCCGGTTCCGATATCATTCAGCATTTCTGCTACTTCACGCTGTTCTCCTCTGAGATGTTCCAGAGAAATCTGACATTCCAGATCTCCTCCTGCAACTGCTTTGATTCCTTTTATGATTTTATTCTTTGCAATCGCATTCAATACCAGATAATACACAATGAATGCATCTGCTGCCAGCGTGATCAACACAAATCCCGGCGTTCTGAATAATGCCAGCATCCAGTGGATTCCAATCAGTATCACCCCTGATACAACCATTCTCCACACCACATTTCTGTTTCTCCAGAATATTCTAAAGAATCTGCAAAACGCATACAATACGCTGTTCTTCCACATCGTTCCCGCTTTTATCCTGCGGACCAGGCTCAGATATCCGACCAGGGACATGATCATGGTATAAGCCGCTGTACATGCAAGTTGGATCATATCTTGCATTGTCGGAACATATCCGGATGCATATTCATAAGAATATCCGATCGTTGCAGTCATCAAATCCGTGCTTTCTGCAAAATACCCGAGGGCCATATTCCCATTATTCATCCAGAACATCATCGGAATTATCCAGATCCCAATCACAAACACTGCTGCAAGCTCCGTTTTCCATCTGTCAAATACATTCAAATGCACTCCGTCACTTCGGTTGTTTCTTCCGGCGATCACTGTCAGCCATATCAAACTCACGATTATCAGTAATACTGCCGCACCGAGCAGGATCACCGCACGATTGATATAAGGTGCATATTCATCATATAATTTCTTATCCAGATAAAAAGAATCCTGTATTGAAAACCTGGTATCTACTGCCGCTGCAAAAATAAAATCACCGTTGCTGTTTCTGCGCTGTGACTTTACAAACTCCTTCCAGTCATTTGCTGTGATATCCATATTGGTCTTAAAATCAGAAAGCTTTGACTGAACAATCATATACTTCGCATTTTTCTGAATATCTGAGATATTTTCTTTTACACTGTTGTAATCCTGATATTCCTTGCGATTTGTATAAACTTTTTTTGTTTCTTTATCAACAAAAATATAGGCAAAGTTTGTATTTCCCTCTGTCCATTCTGCACTGTTCTGATAAGACTGGAAATCATAATAAAGATTTGACAGGATGCTGCCCAATTGTGCATACACTTCACTCAGCTTTCCATTCAGCTGCGGCGTCTGATTTACAACATCCAGAATATTATTTCCTCCATCCGGCCGCGCCTCTTCTTCAATGGCACCACTGAATCCCCAGAAATCCCGGTACACCGTCTCGCCTTTTTCATCCAGAATATCATGTCCGGCAAATCGACTGAGACTCACATCGCCAGAAGCCAGTGCATTTATGATTTCATCAGATGTATATTCGTCTATATCCACTGTCAGCGTTTTCTCTTTCAGCAGATTTAAAAATTCATCCCAATAATAGTAATGATAGGTTTTATCTGCTTTTTGACAGACAACAATTGGTTTTTCCTGCGCTGCATAGTTATGTTGATACTCCTCACTCCATTTCTGAAGATCCGAGAGTTTATACCGCAGTCCTTCCATCTCTTCATCATAGTGCCTTCCGTTATATCCATACTGCATGATATCGATCAGCTTATCCGGATTGTATTTTCCATCTGTCTCGAAAATATCTTCATAAGAAATCTGACCTAAAACATCCATCGTAGCCCGGCACATCTGATTCTCAAATTCTTTGGAATCTGTATACTCTGTCGGCTTTTTATTCCAGATTTCTTTTACACTTACAGAATATGTGGAAATAATCACCAGACTCAGCAGTGCCGTAATTGCCGAAAGAACAGAAAGAAAGATCAAAATGCCTTTTACAAGCGCACTTTTATACCATTTACTCATGAAAAACTCCCTTCTATAATTTCTCGATCTTATATCCTACTCCCCATACCACTTTCAAATATCGCGGTTCCTTTGGATTGATCTCAATCTTCTCCCGGATATGACGAATATGTACTGCTACCGTATTATCCGCTCCGATTGCATCTTCATTCCAGATGGATTCGTAAATCTGATTAATCGAAAATACTCTTCCCTGATTCTTCATCAAAAGCAATAAAATATTGTATTCAATCGGAGTAAGGCGCACCATTTCTCCGTCTACCGTTACTTCTTTCAGATCATCATTAATCCGAAGGCCGCCAACCTCATAAATCGTCTCCTGCGTACTACTCACATTCCCGCCAAGCTGTGTGTAACGACGAAGCTGAGATTTCACTCTTGCAACCAGCTCCAGTGGATTGAATGGTTTTGTCATATAATCATCCGCTCCGATATTCAACCCCAGAATCTTATCCGCATCTTCAGATTTTGCCGATAAAATGATAATTGGAATACTGTTCGTTTCACGGATCTTCAAAGTCGCCCTGATCCCGTCCAGACGCGGCATCATAACATCCAGAATCAAAAGATGCACCGTTTCCGTCTCCAGCATCTTTAATGCCTGCATCCCATCATAAGCCTTCAGAACCTGATACCCTTCCTGTGTAAGATATATTTCAATTGCTTCTACTATTTCTTTATCATCATCACAAACTAAAATACTATACATTTTCATCACCTCCTTTACAGTATACATGATATTCTCATTTTTTTAAGAGCCATTGGGGAAAATCTTAGGAAATTCTTAATTCGATTTCATTTCTGTTTGTAACAATGCCGTTATAATCCTTATGAAAAACAATCACTGCTACTCTGCACATATTCCTCATTTTTTCATATAATAAACATAAGAAACCCGTTTTTATATTTTATGAAAGGATTATATAATGCAAATAAAAGGACTGGATGTCAGCGAATTTCAAGGAAATGTAGATTGGGAAAAGGTCAAAGCCGCAGGCTATCAGTTTGCCATGCTCCGTGCCGGCTATGGTTTTAACACGATTGATCCACAATTTAAACGCAATGCCTCAGAATGTAACCGGATTGGTCTCCCGATCGGAGTCTATTGGTTCTGCTATGCCCTGACTCCGGAGATTGCACGCCAGGAAGCTGATGGCTGTCTCAAAGCAATCTCCGGTTATCGTCTCGATTATCCTGTATGCTACGATATTGAACAGGCATCTATAAACTATGCCGCACAAAACGGAGTTACTTTCACACCGGAAACCGCAGGGAAAATTGTGCAGAATTTTTGTGACAGAATGGAAAAAAACGGATATTTTGCAATGTATTACAGCAACCGGAATTTCCTCAAAACGTACCGTCTTCTGTCACTTTCTTCAAGATATGCACTGTGGTACGCTTTTTATAACAGCAAGCTGGATAATACAGACTGCCAGATGTGGCAATTCACAAGTCAGGGAGAGATCGCCGGAATATCCGGGGACGTTGATCTGGACTATGTTTTTGTTGATTATCCTTCTATTATAAAAAATGCAGGACTAAATCATTTGTCTCAGAAACCGAAACCACCCGCCCCGCAATATACCACTTATGTGATACGATCCGGAGATACGCTGAGTGAAATTGCCCAGCGATTTGGAACAACTATTGCCACTTTGCAGGCATTAAACAACATTCAAAATCCAAATCTGATCTATGCCGGGAATACAATACGGATTCCAAAATCTTGATGTGTTTTAAGAATTTCATAAGAATTTTTCTATTTCTTTAATAGATTTAACATACTTTGGACACATTTATTCCGTATACTAATACTCAGATAGTTGATAAACAACTATCTCCCCCCTCATAAAGTAACGGCATCTTGGGGCGACCCAAGATGTCACACTTTACTCTCATTCCTTTAGATAACTATAAAACAACGAAACCCGTTAGCCCTTGTGGTTAGCGGGTTTTCGCTGTTCCTGCATCTCCCCAAAATGCTTTTTGGACAAATTCGGGGCAAATTTTTCTAAAAGAATATCTGTTGATTTTATTCTTTAAATAATATCTTCCTATAAGTTTTGCAACTTTTCCATTTCTGATTTTGCTTTGTTGTCTGTAAGTTGTATTGGCTTATTACAATCTCCTTCTGCATTTGATAATACTAACATAATTTTCATAGCTGCCACTTATATTTCAAATTATTTGCATATATGGATTCTGACAAAATATCTTGTCATGCAAACAATGTGTTTGATAAAATAAGACGAGGCACTACATGAGAATGGTAGGCGGTTAGTCCTTCAACAGGGGGACTGAACCCTCTGATTACATAGAAATCTTGCATGCAGGAAATCTGGGAAAGGAGGGCTTGACTTATGAGCGATTTTGAAATGCTCTCCATCGTACTAATGATACTTAGTATTATTGTAACGATTCTGATTGCATATATTAATCAATCAAAAAAGTAACCGCCCCTCAGCCTGATATGATACCCTCAAGTAGGACACAAAAATATAAAAACCTACTTGGGGGTATT